>Ga0155845_113_pt2 | contig 6448 bp, 6 predicted proteins | sample RifCSPlowO2_01_FD_107499 | JGI IMG/M metagenome (GOLD analysis project Ga0155845, IMG submission 107499) | Candidatus Collierbacteria bacterium RIFCSPLOWO2_01_FULL_50_23 | reverse complement strand
GGCGGGGGCGCCGACGCCAATACCGAGTTTGCCTTCGACGATGAGATTGCCGTAGTCGACCGGAGGAGTGAGGCTGCAACTGGTTGGACCGGTACAGACCTGGAGGTTGTCGCCGATGACCCTAACGGTGTTGCTAGCCGCCTGGACTGATTTCACTCCGCTATTGATACTGCTAACTGCCATACCCAGATTGAGAAGATAGCGGTAAGAGGAGGCGAGAAAACTGGTGTCTGTGGGAGTGCCACTCAGGCTGATGTAATCTCGGGAGGTGAGACCGGAGGCGTCGATGTAGCCGGCGCCAAGAGTGGAGCAAGCGGAGGTGGCTGTCGCCGGTGATTGCTGGTCCAAGCCAAGATAAACAGTGCCACTGCCGTATTCTTCCGGGAGAGTGGCGTTTCGGCCGAGAGCATATTTACTGCCGCCGATGTCAACGGTGTTAACACAAAGCGGTTTTTGGGTGATCTCCGAGTTGGTATTGACGATGATGGAAGCACCTGTCTCAATGGTAATGCTCTTGTTCGGGTACCAAATGAGATGTTTGCCGGGATGGAGGGTCATGGTGACGCCTGCTTGAATAGTCATGTTGGCATCGATTGGCCCGTTGTAATCTTCGTAGAGAACGCAGTCGGTGGAAAGAGTCCAGGTTTGACCGGAGGCGGGTGGAGTACAGAATTTTAGCCCTCCCAGGGTGGGCGTTTGTTGGGCATGGCTTGCCGAAGTTGAGAGAAGGAAGAGACTGATAACGAAAAGGGGCAGAACTTTTCTGATCATCTGTTCTTTATTATTCGGTTATTTAATAGGGAAGTCAAGAATGGTTTGACGTTTGTTTTGATCGGTGATGATGAATTTGGCGGAGTAAGTCTGGTTGTGGCTATCGGCGACGGTCCAACTGCCTGACCATGTGCCATTGGTCTGGGTGCCCGAGGTGAGACTGAGGGGGTAGGTTTTTGTCGTAGTATCCATGGAGATTTCGATGGCGACGGAGACGATGGAGATGATATGTTCCAAAACGATACTAATAGTCTGGGGCGAGTTTTTTGGGGCGTCGAGTGGGTCTGCGATGATTTTTTTCCCAACGACGTCACCCTTGGTGGGATTGCTTCTAATGAGATATTCTTGTTTTCCTTGGGGGAGGAGGAGATAGGGGGTGGGAGCTTTGATAAGGCCAGCGGGGATCTCAGGGTTGGGGCGGTTAACGGAAATTGAACCTGGCTGACTTGGCTTGCCATATATACTATAGAGATAGTAGGAGAGGGAAGCGACGGCGAGGAGAAGCAGAACGAAGATGATCCGGCTGATATTGATGAGACCGTGGAGGAAGTGAAACATTTTTGGTTCTGGCTTTGATTTTTTTGTCGATTTCTTCTTGTGGCGGGACATGAGCTAACTTAAGACTACATATATGTGTGTTTGCCTGTCAAGAGATACCTTTGGGGGTGTTGAATAACATCTTTTGTCTGTCATTCCCGACCTGATCGGGAATCTATATAGATTCCCACTTTCGTGGGAATGACGGTGATGATCGACTTATTCAACACCCCCATCCTTTGAAGTAGATGATTGGGGGTCTGTCAGGCAGAAAGAATTTCCGATTTCAGTTTTTTGGCCTCGTCGAGAAAGAAGTTTTGCCAGTCTTTTTCTTTTAGATTTATTTGCAAGTGGGGATAGTCTTTCAGCTCTGTGGCGAGCAGGAATTGGGAGCCAAGTTTGATGGGGTCGATGTGCCAGTCGAACTTGATTTTCGCTTTTTTGATTGCGTCTTTGAGTGAGACCTTCTTTTTCTGGCAAAGTAGATACAGATCCATAAAATCACGACTTCTGGGCTTTTGGTAGATGGTAAACAACTTGTTAGCGGCGATATCGATGGGTGAATCGATTTTGACATTGAGGTAGAGTTCCGGTCTTTCGATTTGGGGGAAAGGAAAATAAGTGAACTCAGTTTTGAGGACGAAGTTATCAAATTTGAGAAAGACTAGATTTCGATTAAAACTGGTATTGATGTCCATTTCTCTAAAGTTCAGGGGATTCTTGATCGACTTGAGGAAGGTGGTGACGGCGAAGAGATCAATTTCGTTTTCGGAGAAGAAATCCAGATCGTCAGAGAGTCGGTATGGGAGATAAAAGCCTGCAAGGGCGGTGCCCCCGGTAAGGTAATACTGTGATGTTAGACCCGATTCGGAGAATAGCTTGAGAAATTTCGTTTGAATGTCGGTGAGGACGGAGGTGGGCTTCATTTTGATTTGAGAAGAAAATCGAGAAAGCGTTTTTTTTTCGGATCGAGATCGAGTTTTGGCAGGTTTTTGATGAGGGATTTCCGGCTGATTTTCGCTTTGTTAAGGCCAAAATTAATCAGATTTTCCAGCTTCCAGAGGGAATATTTTTGGCGATCCTGTCGTAATTTTTTTGTATCGGTTGACCAGTTGTACATAGCTGAATTATACATGTTTGTAACGAGTCTTTTTTGTATCATAAGGGTATGGAGCGAAAGGAAATGCCTGCCCGTTTTTTGGCGGTGATGCCTCCGATAAAGGAGCTTTGGTGGGAGGGGAATCGTGGTTTGTTGGCTGACACAAATAAATATCTGGCGATAGTTGGGAGTAGAAGAATGACTGATTATGGCCGGCGGGTCTTAGAGATGATCATGCCTGATCTGGTGCGGGCGGGACTAATAATAGTCTCGGGAATGATGTATGGGGTCGACCAGGAGGCGCACAAGCTCTGCCTGAAGTACGGTGGTAAGACTATCGCAGTACTGGGCTGGGGTATCGAATGGCCAGGTTTGACACGGGAAGACAGGGAACTTCAGGAAAAAATCGCCAAAGAAGGATTAGTTATTTCAGAATGGGAGAAGAAGAAACCGGAGCTGTGGACTTTTCCGGCCCGAAACCGGATTGTGGCTGGCCTGGCCGACTCGGTCTTGGTCACGGAAGCAGCGCTTAAGTCGGGGAGTATGGTGACGGTTACCTGGGCCCAGAAGTTTGGCAAATCTGTCCTGGCGATTCCGGGGCCAATAACGAGTAAGGTTTCTGCGGGCACTAATCAGTTAATAGCTGCGGGTAGGGCAAAAATGGTTCTGTCCGCTGAAGACATATTGTGTTCATACGGACTGCAGAGGACACCGACGCAGTTAGTTATGTTTACCGGTGCCGAGAGAACTAATAACTTCCCTCATAGGATATTGGAATTATTGGAAAACGAACCTTTGACGACCGACGAAATGGTCAGAATTTTGTGTGATAAGGTGGAGAAGATTAACGTGGTGCTAACGGAAATGAATTTGTCAGAGTTGATCGAGGAGAGAAACGGTAAATGGGAGTTAGGTGTTAAGATGAGGCAAGATGCTTGCCCGAGTTAGATCGGTTGCGGTTTTTGGTTTGGCGACAATAGAAGTGATGGTGGAGGTGGATGTGGCCAGCAAGGGGTTTCCGGCCTTTAATATTGTCGGTTTGCCGACGAAGGCGGTGGATGAGAGCCGCGAGCGAGTCAGAACAGCGCTGATCAATAGCGACTTTGATTTCCCTGCGAAGAAAATCACGGTAAATCTGGCGCCTGCCGACCTACCAAAAGGTGGAGCGGCCTATGACCTACCGATTGCAGTTGGGATTCTGATCGCCAGCGGGGCATTCGAGTGGAAGGAGAAGGATTCTTCGGCGATCTATTATGGTGAACTGTCTTTGGATGGTTCTTTACGCCATACCAAGGGAGCTTTGTTGGCGGGGGAGTTTGCGAATCGACGGAAGAGAACTATATTTTTACCCATTCTCTGCGCGAATGAGGCGGCTGTTTTTGAGGCTATTAAAGTCTTTCCGGTGCGCAATATTGGGGAGTTGGCTCTGCATTTGCGCAATGAGAAATTGATAAAACCATTGAAGCCGATTGATGTCACCGATTTGGTCGAGTCGGCCAGTTACGATTTTGATTTATCCGAAATTGCCGGACAGGAATTGGCCAAAAGGGCACTAATGATCGCTGCTGCAGGGGGACATAATTTACTGATGTCCGGACCGCCCGGGTCAGGGAAAACGATGTTGGCCCGGGCGTTGCCGTCAGTTTTGCCGATTCTTAATAAGGAGGAAAGTCTGGCGGTGACGGCGATTTATTCGGCGGCGGGGTTGGTTGGGCCGGGAGAGGCGATCATCAGACGACGGCCTTACCGCTCGCCCCACCACTCAACCTCGCTACCAGGATTAATCGGTGGCGGGAGCCACCCGATCCCGGGAGAGATAAGTTTGGCCCATTTGGGGGTATTGTTCTTGGACGAAATGGCGGAATTCTCCCGCAATATTTTGGAGGCACTGCGTCAGCCGCTCGAGGATGGCGTGGTAGTAATCAGCCGTGCAGCGGAGCGGATCGGGTTCCCAGCTCAATTTATGCTGGTCGCGGCGGTCAACCCCTGCCCTTGCGGCTACTTGGGACATCCGCGCAAGGAATGCCGTTGTAGCCTCCGCGAAGTAGGGAGGTATCGCCGGAAAATCTCGGGTCCGATCCTGGACCGGATTGACCTATGCGTCAATGTGCCAGCGGTGGAGGTTGAGAAATTAGTGGAAAGTTCGGGAGTGGCGAAGAGACAAACCTCGGCGGAGGTGAGAAAAGAAATAGAAGTTGCTAGATTGATACAGAACGATAGATTGAAACAGTCGGGAATGTTTACCAACGCGCAGATGAAGAATAAACAAGTGAAACAATTTGGATTGATGACACCTGAAGCGGAAAAACTGCTGGCTTTGGCGGTGGCCAAGTACGATTTGTCTGCGCGGTCATACTTCCGGCTAATCAAGGTAGGGAGGACGATCGCGGATTTGGCAAGAGCCGAAAAAGTCGAAGCCAATCATATTGCTGAGGCGCTTCAATTTCGAGAAAGGGTTTTTTAGAGTATATTGGAGATATGGCACTCACTGATGATGATCTAAAGAAGCTGGACAAAATGATGAAGAAAGCCGTGCTTGACGGTACGGCCGAGGCGCTGGAGGCGATTGTTTTTCCGAAGTTTGACGAGATTGATAAAAATCTGTCAAGCCTTAAGGAAGAGGTTGGGTTGAATACCGAAATGATTGCCAGGGTCGAGAGGAAGCTCGATCGGGTAACCGATCATCAGGCTGAGAAGTTGGACGATCATGAGAAGCGGATTTCCCAGCTCGAAAACCCAGCTTTAGCCTGATTTATCTTCATGGTTGCGTTTGTATTAGCCAATAGTTGAACTTGAGGTCAGCACCAAGAGCTTGATTGATCGAGATGGTGAAGCCGACCCCTTCGTCTTTACTCTTGAGGTAGAGAACCTGGTTGGCGGAGTCAGAGATGGGAGTGAGATAAATATAAGTGCCGGACTTGACGGAGGTGTTGCTAATAGTGACTTCGGTCGCGCCGGCACCGATGATACCGATACCGATAGTGGCGTTGGTGCCAAGGGTGGCGGAGGAGGTGGCGGTAGCAGATTCGCTCGCGGCTCCGGCGATGATTAGGCCACTGGTGACGACTTGATTGGTGGCTAGGTCGCGGAACGAGGCGGCACCGGAGGCGTCGATGGCGCCGACGAGGTCGCCCTGGTCATTGAAAAGGGAGAGGAGTTTGCCCGAGGGTGAAGATTCTTTGCCCAAAGAGAGTTGGCCGGAGATGGTGGCGGTAGTAGTATTGAGTTGGTTTGTGATGGTCCGTTTGCCATTGATGTTGTTTGCGTAGAGGTCCCCGGTGATGGTCAGGTCGCCATTGATATTGACCTTGCCGTCGGGAGTCAAGGTCATCAGGCCGGCAAGGAGGTTGATCGGAGCGGTGGCGGTGGGCTGAAGATAGAGAGTGCCCTCACTGCTATTTAATGAGTTGCTAAGCAGAGAGGTGTTTACCAGAAGAGTATCGGTGACGATCACGGGCTGGTTGTATAGAACCATCTCACCGGAGATGGTGGCATTATTACCCGGAAGGCCGTCCGTATTTAGAGGATCATTGTTGCCCGATGGGTTGATCAGTGAGTCAAAATCGCTGTACTTGGCCTTGATCGAGGCGAGAATGGCGCTGGCAGAGGCATATTTGGAGTTAATGTCATCAATGACGGGGGACTCGATGTTACCGGCAAAAAGGGTGCCGGAAACGGTGGCGGTAGCCGCCGTCACTTCGTTAAGGTGGGCCTCGTCGGCGATGAGGCCACTGATACTGGCATCCGTGGCAGTGAGTGAGTTGACGGTGAGAGTGTCAATGTCTGCAACCGGTGAAACAAGCTTCTCGGTGCGGATCAGGCCGGCGGAGAAATTGGCGACTAGAAGCTTGGCGTAGGAGCCGATTTCGGTAATGATGTTGCCGCCGATCGCAAGTTCATATTGATTGATGTTTTGCGCTGTGAAAACCGGGTCAAGGGCAACGAGTTCCCTGTTGATGATGCTATTAAGCGGCTGGTCAGGGTCATCGATGAGGAAGCCTCTTAACCCGTCGGCAGGGCGCGTGTTTAGCCACGTATCTG
>Ga0155845_116_pt1 | contig 7544 bp, 7 predicted proteins | sample RifCSPlowO2_01_FD_107499 | JGI IMG/M metagenome (GOLD analysis project Ga0155845, IMG submission 107499) | Candidatus Collierbacteria bacterium RIFCSPLOWO2_01_FULL_50_23 | reverse complement strand
TGACGTGGCCTCTGTCAAAGATGACGTGGCCTCTGTCAAAGATGACGTGGCCTCTGTCAAAGATGACGTGGCCTCTGTCAAAGATGACGTGGCGGCGATTGGTCAAGTCATTGATGAGAAGATTGAAAAAAGATTAAAGCCACTTAAGGATGATGTTTTCCAGATCCGTAAGGACATTAAGACCATGGTTAGTTTCTTTGATAGAGAATATCTGGATTTAAGAAAACGGGTTGAAAGAATTGAGGCGCATTTGAAAATCTCCGTTTCATAAGACTTTTGTGGACCCGGGGGGAATTGAACCCCCATTTGTGCAATGCGAATGCGCCGTTCTACCGTTGAACTACGGGCCCTGCGGCTCTATTTTATCAGCTGGCTTGATGTGGATGCGATATACTTAGAAAAAATTTATGAAGATTGAAATTTTGGGAGGAAATGAATTAGCAATGCTTCCCGGTGAAGAGAAACTATTTGGGGTGGAAGAATGGGCGGTTTCGGTTCCTTTGGAGGGCAGAATGTACGGGGTTGATTTGGTAAACGACGGGGAAAATCTCTGGCTTCGAAAGACGCTTCGAGGTGACGTCTTGACTCGTTTTTATCAAAATAGCGCTGGACTCTTAAAGGTTTTTGAGAGGCATTTTCGCGAACACCAGACCACCCTTTCCTTTATGGGAGAGTTCTGTATTCCGACCATGTTTTACGTCGAGAAGGTTGATGGCGTAGTTTCTTATCGGATTTTGCAGCCTTGGGTCAGGGCGGCGGTTCAATATAAGGAGGCAATAATGACTCATAGAAAATTGGTTCGGCGACAACTGCCTGAGCTTTCCGGGAGATTGATATTTTTGGCAGAAACGGCGCAGTTAGTCGAGGGTATCTATCCGGACCTACCTGATTTTGATTTTTTTGTGACCGAAGACAGGACTCTGGCAGTTTTTGATACGACCGGATTTTGGCCGGAGAGGCGGGATGGCAAAGACCGAGCCAGGATTGCTTATGACTTGTCCCATTTTCTTTTCACCGAAGCGGAACTTGAGGGTGGTGATATGGCCGAGTGGGTGGATATGCTTGGGGGCTACTTTGGCGGATAGTGGACTTGATTCCAAAAAAAATCTCCCGGCTTCCAAATCAATGAAAACCGGGAGACGAATGGCGGTCCCGCGGTGAGGGATCAATGGGGTCACGGGGCAGTGTTCGGATCGATGACGTACTGCCACCAGTTGTACGAGATCCCATTGGCGGAACCCTCGATGTGGGGCAGAAGGTCGAACCACCAGAGGTGATGGGCGCGGGTATCGCCCTGCCCCCAGTGGCTGGCGTCCACGATCTGAGCTTCCCCGTCGAGAAAGGGAAAGTTCTTCCAGGTGTGATACCGGCTTCTGACCTCGCCCTTGTTGCCCCAGTCGTAATCGCGGAGGCTGTTGGGGGCGAAGTGGATGTTGCCCACCTCGGCCCGGCCAGGATGCGTCTTGTCGTAACGCGTAAATCTTTCCCAGAGGTTGGCCTCGCCTCTCAGGTTGCGGAAGAGGGGTTCGATCATGGACTCCGCCCGGTGGCCCATGTTCTCCAGCATTTCCCCGACGCCGCGCTCAAAGCTGAAGCCCATGATGACAAACCGACGTTGGGCACGCGCAGTATTGGTCAGTGCCGGCGAGTTGCACCAGAAGGCTCCCGGTCCGGCCATGGTGGACTCCCAAAAGCCCGCGTATGGGAAGGCGAACAGCCAGACCTCGTCGATCTGCCTGCGGTTGATCCTGTTGATGACGTCAAAGTCTGCCAAGATGCGGTGATAGTCCGTGCCATCCGGTTTGTGGAATCCGCCGCGACTGCGGAGGCAATGGATGTACTCGTCACCGTCGTAGACGAAGCCGTCGGCGTTGACCGGAAACCGGTCTACTTCGAGTCGTTCGACTATCTCGAAGTTGGCGTAGCCGTGGCTCGCGTCGCGCAGGTCCTTGATGTAACTTGCGGTCAAGAGATCGGGATCGTTCCAGCCGGTCACTTCGATGAGCCGGCGATTGCCGTTTCCTTTGATCCTGGGATTATAGATGACCAGTAATACGCGTCGAGTTATGGGTGGGATATTCATGTGCTTCTCCTTAGGAAGCGAGATATGGACAAAATTGTTTTGAGGGTTAAGGTGCAACTTGAAAAACGCGGAAGTATTGTGTCATGTGGACCCGAAGGGAATTGAACCCTTTTCTATTCCATGCCATGGAATTATTCTACCGGTGAACTACGGGCCCGGCAGCTCATATTTTATCAGAGTGTAGCTAAGAAATACTATTTGGGGAGGCTGGGGGCGGAGTCGGTTGGGAGGGCGACCTTGGTATTTGAAGATGGGGGTGGGGTGGGGGTAGTCAGCTCGCCTCCTTGCTTATTGTCTGTCTGGGTTGCGGCCGGAGCCAGTTTTTCCAGTTCTTTGAGCTCATTTTGGGCCTGCTGGTAGTCCTTGCCATTCGGGTCAAGTAGTTGGACGACCACCCTTATCTCAGCCAGCGCCTTGGCGTATTCCTTCTTGGTCTTGAAGAGCACCGAGAGGTTGTAGTGGGCGTTTGCCCAATTTGGCTTCAGGTTGACGGCTTGTTCGTAGAGCTTTTGGGCGGAGTCGTAGTCTTTGACGGTAAAGAAAATGCCGCCCAGTTCGAGACGAAGGCGGGCGTTGTTTGGATCGATCACCATGGCTTGACCGTAGCTGGCGACTGCCCAGTCTTGTGCCCCTTGGGCAAAGTTGATGAGTTGGCGGTAGGTACTACCGAGGTTTTCCCAAGTCAGGACGTTATCGGGGTCGAGCTCACTGGCTTTTTTGGCTTCACGGATCGCTTGTTGGACCAGTGCCGTGACATTGCTCTTGTCCTGATCGGTGATATCCTTCTTGGTAGCGATGGAGTTGGCCAGTGCCAACGAGGTTTGGGAGAAGTTCAGGCGATAGTAGGGGTTGTTTGGCTCAAGGTTGTAGGCGAGAATCTGCTGGTTATAGCTCTCGGTGGCATTGGTTTTCAGACTGCTTAAGGCTTTGAAGGTAGCCAAATTTGCGATGTAGGCGCGCCCCTCGAAGTACCAGAAGAAAGCCAGGAGGAGAACAAAAACAAGAGCTGAGAACCAAGGAAGGAGGGCGTTTTGACTACTTTTTGATTCAGATAGCTGGTCGTAGGCGCCGCCGACACCCGAAGTGGCCGCGAGACTGATGGCCACATCCTTGACCTCGTTGGTATCAAGTTTCAGGGAGAGGTTCACCAGGGCGAGACCGACGACGGAAAGTCCCAACAAGACTGGGTTGGCCGGCACGATGAGGTTGGCGATAAAGAAGCCCAAGAGGAGTAAAAACGAAGCGATAACATTGGTGGTACTTTTTTTCCCGGTAATTTGTTTGAGAGCGAGATTGCCTGTCTTGAGAAAAAGTGAGAGCCAGAGGGCTGCTCCGAGAACACCAGTAGTGGTCAAGACGGAAAAAAGTTCGTTGCTACTGCTGCTGAAACGGGAGTCCCAGAGTGGGGTTAGATTCAGATAGGCTGGTTTGAGACGGGTGAAGGCGGCGAGAAAGTTCTCCGGACCGACGCCGAGTGCGGCGGTCCGCCAATTCTTGAAAATATCCAAAGCGATGGACCAGCCGGCAGTAAAAGGCAAAACAAAGATGGTATTGCCGCTTCCGGGCAAGATGAGGCTGATCTGGGAAAGGGACGCCCCGGCCAGGAGAGCAGTAGAAAGAAGCAGGACCGCTTTGAGCTGCCACCTGTTTGACTTGAAGGCGAGATAGAGGGTGACCGGAAGCAGGGGGAAGATGAAGGTCAGGAAAGGAACCGGGCCGCCGGTGGGATTGAAGGCCTTGTTGGTGAGCCAGGCAGGGGCGTCGAGCGAGGCAGAAAGACCCAAGTAGGAATAGAGCGAAAAGAATGAAGCCAAGACTGCGGATAGGATCAAGGCGCCGAAAGTAAGATTGATGACAACCTGATTCTTCTGGGAAGAAGTCACTCCTGTATATAGTGCAGTCAGGGCAACAACGAGGGCGGTGCGGCCCATGAGGCTCATATAGGAGTTGCCGGATTGGAGGAGCGCAGAAAGAACGTAAACGATGGCAAGGAAGAGAAGAGAAAGAGTGGCGGGGGTGGCCGAAACGAGAATGCGCCGCCTAGTAATGTTCCTGACTGACCAGGCAAGAAGCGAAAGACTGCCGACGATCAAAAGAAGAAGATTCTTGTTAGTGAGGAAGAAGTCGGTGGTGATAGGAAGAAAGAAGATGGGAAGGAGGAGGGCGGTTGCAGGAAGAAGGTAACGAAGTAATGAGGTGGAAAGTCTATCGAGTGTTTGGCGCATGGCGACCATTATGGACAAGACCGTTCATCGCGTCAAGACATCATTCATTAATGATGTAATAGTCGACGGGGATGTCGATCGACTGGAGGGAATCGGCGCTGATGGTGAAACTGCCGACGGTCTTAGATTTCAGTGAGATGATATTACTTGAGTTCTCCACAGGGAGAAGGTAGATGTAGGAGCCGGTTTTGACCTGAGTATCTTTTATGGTCAACTCTGTAAGACCTGCTGGTAGGATAAAGCTTTTTTGATTGGCGCTTGACTCCAAGTTTGTCTGGCTGCTCGAGGTAGAGTCTTGCCCGGGAGCGGCAACAACTAGATTTTGTTCTGTGGGCGAGAGTTTTCTGATTTCGGCAAGGATCTCCCTGCGTAAACCTTGACCTTCGGCGATTTCGGGAACCTGGCGCAGACCTTTCTCGAGGCTAATCCTAATTGCGGCCTTATCATGTTCGGTTTGATTTGGATTACGCAAAAGGTCATATGCCTTACTTAGATAGTTTCGGGCGAGGATCAGGGCTTGTTGTGAAGATAAGGGGATTGGTGCGCTTCGATTCTCCGTGATGACACCTTTGGGGATGGGTGAAAGCAGGGTACCCGTAGGTTGGTCACTTTTGACGACGACGAGGAGAATGGGAAGAGTTGCGGCGGTAAGAGTGATGATAGTCCCCAAGATGAGTGGCCAGAGATAATTTTGACGCCTGCCTGCCTCCGCCGCGGCGGATAAAGTCCGGCAGACTTTTGGCTCTATGACTGAAATTGACGATTGTTCGATGAGCACTGCGATTTATTATAGTCTATCTACCTCACTCTGTCTGAGTACAGACATCTCTCTCCTGGGATACGGAGAGAGGGATAAGGAAGTATTTATTTACGGGCAGGGTTGGGGAAACTCGTTGGTGGGAAACCCGCAGGCACTTTGACAGTTCGTGGAACAGAACCAGGGACTGCAGGATGGTTTCTCGACGGCGTTGACGAGGATACAACTTCCCTGAACGCAGCCATAATAACCCCCGGTACAGAAAGTTTCTCCCTCGCAGGCCAGTTCGATCTCGTTTTGGTTGGCATTGGGAGAGAAGACGACGTATTGACCATTACATAAGATCTGGGGGTCGGACTCATTGGTCAGTTCGGCGTAAATGGCAAACTCCTGGGCACAGCCGGCGGGAAGATCCAGGTTGAGAGTGTAGGGAAGACCGGTTTCCGGATCGCAGGGGATCTTGGGGAGGTAGGGTGCCAGATCCGCTCCGCCGCAGTTGTCGAGGATGTTATCATCGGGGTAGCAGGCATGGTCGGAGTAGTAGTGTTCGAAGGCGATCTTCAGATTATTGAGATCGCGCTTCCTGATGGCATCATAGCTTTTGGCGATCTGAAGTTGGTACATCGCCAGGCCGGCGATGGTCAGGATGGCGATCAGAGTGATAACGATGAGGAGTTCGGTCAGGGTAAATCCCTTCGGCTGGCTCAGGGCGGGGACCTTTTGGGTAGCGGGCATACTATTAGTAGTATAGCCTCTTTATTCAACCAAATCGAGCTTGAGAGCGTTGACTTTGGTTTGATCGGCGACGTTGGCGTCGGTGAAAACAATAACCGTATCACCCACCCTTATCTCCGTCGGATCGATAATCGTAGGTTGGGCTTGAACTGGTTTGGTGAATTCGGTGTCTCTGGTTGTGGCGACGGCGTAAACTTTTTCGGTGGTTGACCTTTTTACTGAAAAAATATTTTCATCGATGGCGATCACAGTTCCATTGAAGGCGCTGTCCTCGATGGGAAGGCTGACGTCAATGGCGATGGCTTCTTTTTCGTCGGCAGGGGGCAGGTTTAAGAGGACAATGATGAGCTCTCCAGGCCTCAAATCTTTTAAGGCCAATTTGGGTTGATCTGGGAGTGGGGGATATCTGTCTGGAAAAGCATAGGGGACGGTTGGGGTGGAGCGACTAAGGTTGGTTTGATTGGTGATCTTTATTGTTGTGATTTGGGGGAGGGTGGAATTTGGTTGGATGGTGACGGTGTCTGCCGAAATATTGGTGATGATGACTCTGATGGATAGGGTTGTTTGTGGGGTGGCGGGTCTGGGCGGGCTGGCCCGATAGACAAAAAAGTAGATGTAGATGAGGTAACTGAGCAAGAAAATCGTGGCGGTGAAGGCGCCGATCAGAATGATAGATAGTAGGTCGAGTTTTTTTGTGGGCATGGTGTTAATACCATCTGAGGAGATCCAGGGTTTGGTTTCTCTTGATACCCTCTAGCTCTTTTCTTAGTAAGTCGATTTCATTTTGCTGTTCTTGGATGGCTTTGGTAAGAACGGGAACGAGCCTCTCGTAAGAGATTCCCTTGTAGCCATTGTTATCGGTGGTGACGATCTCCGGATAGATTTTTTCGACGTCCTGAGCAATGAAGCCGATTTGACGTCCGTCAGGAAAATTGTTATCGGGGAATTCGTCCTGGCGCCAATTGAATTCGACGGGGGTCAATTGCCCCAATTTTGTCAGTGAGCTGGGAAGAGGACTAATATCTTTTTTCCAGCGAAGGTCGGAGCCGCTCCAGGCACCGGAGGTAACCCACGCCGTGCCAGAGACCGTCAGATCATATCCTGGAGATGCCGTTCCGATGCCGAGGCGACCACCATCGGTGATTCGTGCGGCCTCACTTGTACCTAAGACGTAAAAGATAATGTCATTGGTGTTGCTGGCATTAGATAAACCAATTTGGAGAGCACCAGAGGCAGAGCGGTTGAAAAGCTGCATGTTGCTGGTAGAGGTATAACCTAGCATACCGTAGATATTGCCATTTTGGTCCTTACCTTGATAGTAATTGGCATTTTGGATGGTGACATGACCGACTACTTCTAGCTTCGAATCGGGAGATGACGTCCCGATGCCGACGTTGCCGGTAGCTGTTACACGCACTTTTTCAGTCGAATTGGTCATAATTGTTAGGTCGGAGTTACTGTTAGTACCTAGTTCGAGAATGTTCAACGTAGGGTGGGAACGCAGCCAACCGCCAGCCCCACCTCCACCATTTAAGGCATAGAATTTGTTACTTCCTCCTGACGACCTGATGTCGCCGACTACTTCCAACTTCGCCCCAGGTGCGGTGGTACCTATACCGACGTTGCCGACAGAGTTCCAAATTCCTGTTCCCGGAAAGGTGACCTGGGTGGTAAATGTTGGAGAAGTATCAAAGACGAGCGCCCCCGAACCGGTTTCTCCGGTAACGGATGAGGCAACGTTTGC
>Ga0155845_116_pt2 | contig 7879 bp, 7 predicted proteins | sample RifCSPlowO2_01_FD_107499 | JGI IMG/M metagenome (GOLD analysis project Ga0155845, IMG submission 107499) | Candidatus Collierbacteria bacterium RIFCSPLOWO2_01_FULL_50_23 | reverse complement strand
TTTAGTTTATGGCTACTACCAGTAGTGCCCCTTACGTAAAAATGATCAATGGCCGTCCCGCTCAAATAATGCCGGTGGTTCCTGCCCACAGTGCTTACAGCACAGCTGTTGCAGGCGGGCCGTCGGAACCGATGCCGATCGAAGATTATGCCGGGATTTTGGAAATTGCCGGAGCCGATGGTCATGGTGTGGTCCGACCGGAGTTCCGCCCTTCCGATAATGATGTCTATATGATGAGCTCTGTTGTCCGGGCCAACGGACTGCGTCCGGGTGACTACATCACCGGAAAAGCGAGAAAGCCCCGTGAGAACGAACGCTATTGGGGTTTTGTCTCGATCGATACGGTCAATGGAGTCACTCCGGCAGAATTGGTGGGCCGGCCGAAGTTTGAACGCGGTACGCCGATCTATCCTTTTGAAAAAATTAAGCTCGAAAGCGGTAAGGAGCCCTTATCCACCCGTTTGATCGACCTGGTCGCCCCAATCGGCCGAGGCCAACGCGGTTTGATCGTTTCCCCTCCGAAAGCGGGAAAGACGACCGTGATCAAGGAGATCGCTTCCGGAGTGGCTGCCAACTACCCTGACATTCACATTATGGCGGTGCTCGTGGGCGAGCGCCCGGAGGAAGTCACCGATATTGCCCGCCACATTGCCACGATCACCAAGAATTCCAAAATGCCCGGTGAAGTTGCTGCCAGTAACTTCGATGAGAAAGCGGAGGATCAAACCCTTGTTTCCGAGGTCGCCCTCGAGCGCGCCAAGAGATTGGTGGAAATGGGTCATGATGTGGTCATCCTGCTTGACTCGATTACCCGTTTGGCGCGGGCATACAACCTGGCCATCCCGACTTCAGGAAGAACTCTTTCCGGTGGTTTTGACCCGGCAGCCTTGTATCCCCCGAAGAGATTTTTCGGGGCGGCCCGTAAGATCGAGAATGGTGGTAGTTTGACGATCATCGGGACGGCTCTAGTTGACACCGGTTCGAGAATGGATGAGCTTATTTTCGAAGAGTTCAAGGGTACCGGTAACATGGAGCTCAATTTGGACAGAAAGTTGGCCGAGAGACGGATCTACCCGGCGGTCAACGTGATGAGTTCCGGCACCCGCCGCGAGGATCTTTTGTTTGACCCGATTGAGTATCAGAGCATTATCCTGATGCGTCGGATGCTGGATATGCTCAATGACGGCGAAAGAACCGAGGTGATCGTGGAGAGACTAAAGAAGACTAAGACTAACAAAGAGTTCCTGGCTTCACTTAAAGAGGGCTAACTTCCGTGTGGTCTGAAGTAAGATCGGTGGAATAAGATTTGCCGAAGAGACTGATATCCTGGGGAGAGCTTTCCATACCGTGTTGTTTGAGAAGATTGAGTTGGTAAGTCGGTTTCACCTGGGAGGAATCCCCGCTAAGCGGGGCTACCGTCCCAGGAGAAACCTCGTCGAGGGGAAGATCGTAGCTTAGCTGGATCTGAGAGCTGGTTCCGGCTTGGGTGGTGTGAAAAAACCCCACCTCACGTAAGCCATAGTTATCGGAGAGGTCGAAAGTTTTCTGGGAGATACCATCGAAGGGAGCGGGATACTGCAGGAGAGTTTTGGGAAGGGTTGGTTGGGCAGTGAGACGAATGTGAATGGCATTTTCGGGCAAATAAAAACGAAGATAACTGATGTAGTTTCCGCCGTAAAAACGAGGCGGAGCCGGATTTTCCAGGACGGACTTGTTGATAAAAGTTAAATTGATCAGATGGGTGATTTCGGTCTCTCCTTTGGTGATGGTATGGAGCGTTTTTCTTTCGATACAACAGTTGGCTTTGTTGGCACCCATGTTTGTTTCGACCAGCATAACGGTATCGCTGATACAATTTGTACCGCAAGCGGGTACACTGATTTTTCCGGCCCAGCCTTTTTCTTCCAGGACTTTTTGGACTGATTCACTTTGGCTGTTGATCAGGAGGTTCCCGTGATTGAGTTGATCCAAAAGGATTTCGACCAATTGGACATATTGGTCAAATTCGAGAAGAGATAACTTTTTGGTAACGGCCTTGCCGGCGGCGGAGATGACGTCCTTTTTTTGAGTCGAACCCTGAAAGGCGCGCATTTCTGCTTGATTTTGGAGAAGAGTGTATAGGTTATCGGAAGTGAGCGTGAGGTCGTATTCTGGAACAGCGACCCCACCCAGGATCTTGATCATTTTTTCGATCGTCGTCAGGTTCAGGGTGATCAGCAGATCGGGGTTGACCTCGTTGCCTTTTTCAAAAAACCAGCGAATGGTTCCGGCGGCTTTGGTGAAGTCCGGCTCCCAGTCGGAGTCGCGGAGTTTGAACCAGCCCTGTTTGAAAGCGGTTTGGATGGGTGAGGGTGGTTCGACGTGGCCGGGAAGGGCGCCGTCGGGAACATAGATATCCTGGAAGCGAATTGCCACTTCGCCTTTGTCTACGTTCGCCACGGCATATGAACCGAAAAAACCACCATTGGCGCGCATTTCGTAGTTATTCTGGAGCAGAATAAGATAGGTCGTTTTCTGATTGTTGCCAAGGAAGTAGTCGAGATGGGGCAGTAACGGTTTGGTCTGATCGATCAACTTGATGACATCAGCGATCTCCGGTTTACGAAGAAAGAAATTGACAAATTTTATTTTTGGTTCGAGGACGGGAATGGCCTGGAGACACAGGGGTAAGTCTGAGGGCAGTATTGTTGGCCAGGCGGGCAGGCATGGTTTGGAAGCGGGAATGAGAAGACCGATTAGAAAAACGATAATCCGGTTCATTTTTTTTCGGCAACGACTAAGAGGTGGCTGCCAAACTGGGGTAGCCGGTCACCCAGGAACATGCAAAATTCTTTCAGAATTTCCGGAAACCACTTTTTGGTGATGAAGGGACAAAGGAAATTGGCTGAAACGGCGGCTCGCAGACGAAAGTTGGTGGCGTGTAGTTGGGACTTTAGGACGGGAAGGGTATAGAGATGGATGTGGCCGGCGCCAGTAAGGCTATATTCCAGATAATGGGGATAGCTCCCGAAGAGCAGTTTGAGGCGGTTGGTCAGAGAGGCGAGGTTGGGGGTAGAAAGAATCAGGAGTCCGCCCGGCTTGAGGATGCGCCGGATTTCGCCGAGGAAAAAATCGGTGTCGTAGAGGTGCTCGATAACTTCGAGAGCAATGACCAGATCGGCAGTAGCGGACTTGACTTGGAGTGGTTTCCCGAAGTCGTCTCCCTTGGTGATATCAAGGCCTCTCCCGGTGCCCCCGAGAGTTTCGCCTATTAGTTTTGTAAAACTATCATCGGCGGAACCGAGCTCGACAATAAGGGGCCGATTTATCCGACAAAATTTTTTGGCCAAACGAAGGGCTTTTTTCTGGTAGACTTTGTTCGTTAAATCAAGACTTTGATAATGCTGAAATTTCTGGACTTGATCGGCACCTGGAGTAATAGCTTTTCTCATGGCTCAAGTATACCGCCGCCAAACGACTTTATGGATTTTTATTCTTGTTTTCCTGGCTGAAGTTTATCCCCTTTTCTTGGTTATTTTTTTTGAGTTGGTTTTCGGTGAAATTTTCTTTGGGAATGGGGCAGATAAATTTAATTATCCGGTCTTAATTTGGTAAATCCGGCGATTTGGATCAATTTTGCCCCTATCTATTCTCACGCCGCGGTTGGTGCTGTCATCTTGTTTTTTCTCCTGGTTAAGGCAGGGGATAAAGCAGATTATCCTCGACCACGTGAGTGACACCGAGGGCGTGAAGGCGATTCCTATTCTCAGCATTCAGTCCAAAGCGGTTGATAGATTCGACGAGGTCGATCCAGCTTTTGGGAGAGAAACCGGAGAAACCATTGATGCGTCGCTTCTTGTGTTCAAGGGAATAGAGGGAACGGACCGACTCGATCTCGTGATCGGGATAGGTCCAGAGTTTGATGGGGAGCTCGAGGATGATGGCAGCATCCGGGAGGTCCTTCACGTGTTGGTAAACCGCGGGAGGTGTGATGTTCACCGGATGAGTTTTCAGGGGAAAACCGCTTTCCCAAAAAAGAAGAAAAATAAGAGAAACGGTGAGAAAAAATTTGGTCTGGGGTAATAATTTTCTCGCCCACGGAGCCAATTTTTGAGAAATAATGACGGCGGCAGAAATCGCGGCCAGAATAATAAAGCGGCTGGGAGTTCGAAAGCCATTGAAGCCGGGAAAAAGATAATAAAAAAGAGAGTAAGGCAAAGGAATGGGCAAACCAAAAATTCTTAAGTTTTGGCCGAGGACTTTCAGAACCGGACCGAGGGATAAAAGAAGTGAAAAAAGAAAAATAACATTCCAGTATGCGAATCTTGACTGTATCCGTTTGTCAGCGACCGACAGTTTTCCCCTGCGTGGAAAATTTCTTGTTTGCAGTGCGTAGACTCCTGTCTTCGCAGGAGACCATGCTCTACGCACTTTGCAAAATATCGCTGCAAAGGACACAGCCAAGGATTCTAGATTGGAAAGAATCAGCAATGTTATCAGTGTCCAACTGTGGTATTTGATGAAAATCTCCTCGAGGCCGAGGGAGAAGTGGGCGGCGTCGCGGATGGGACGAGTGGCTTCAGGAAAAGAGAAGTGCAGAGAAAGATAAGGGAAGAGCAAGATTAGCCAGAGAGGGAAGAAAACCAGCAATTGAAAAAAAAGTTTTTTCCGGTCTTTGGGTCTCCCCAGAGTGAAAATGAAAACGGCAAAGAAGATGAGGTAGCCTGCGAAAACCGATTCTGCCAAAGCTAAAGTGAGGATGAGAAAGAAAAAGAAATAGCGCCGCTTCAGGAAAAAAAGTAGGCAGGCAAAGAGAGTCCAAAGAGAAAATATCTGAAGATGGGGCAAGTAAGCCAAATGGACACCGGATAAATTGAAGAGCAATGTTCCTGTGAGGGCGGTGAAACTATCCGCCACGAGGTAACGGATCAGGATAAAAAAAGTCACGAAAGTGAGAATAAAGTTGATTGAATAGGCCAGATTAAAAATTACGACCGGGGAAGAAGAAATCAAGCGGAGAGGAATGGTGATAACAGCAGTAGTCAAAAAAAGATCGGAATAAGTCAGTGTATTCTCGTAAGGGGCAAAAAAACGGCCGAAGTAGGGATTTCTGAAATGAAGCAAGTTGTCCTGGACCTGTCCGATGATATAGGCGATCAGGCGGGTGTCATTGTCATCGGGAAGAGTGTTCTTGGAGGAGAGCAGAGCGTGGGGGTAAACCAAAAAGGAAAGGGCTCCCGCCAGAAGGGTAATTAGTACCATGCGACGCATGAGGCGAGTATATCAGCCTGCCCGCAGTTGCTACGCACCAAGCGTTGCAGGCGGGTGTGCTAAAATTGTTCACGCTGAAGATGAAAAAGATAGGGCAGTTTATTGATTCCTGGTTTTTGGGTTTTTACCGATTTATCCGCTTGTTTACCGTCTACTTCCTGAAAGCCTATTTGGCCAGGATTTTTAATGGCTTCGAGGGGGTGAAGGGTGCCGCAGTGGTGAAGATGTATCAGCAGAGAGGAAAGTATGCGACCATCTTTGTTCATGCCGGAGTGGTCAGTGTGATGGCGCTTGGTGTGGCTCTGGGTCCGACTCTGATCGTCGATACCAATCAGTCCCGGGCGGTGATCTCTTCTGCTTTGGGGAATCGAATCGTCTTTGCAGAAGGCCAAGATGAGGCGAAAGTCCTTGGCGAGACGGTGACGGCACAGGATGTGATGACACTAACCCAGATTTCTGATAAGCCACGATCAGATGACGTGGAGTACGAGATACAGAGTGGAGACACATTGGGTTCGATCGCGGAAAAGTTTGGTGTCAGCCAGGACACGATCAAGTGGGAGAACCTAAATATTAAAGAATGGAAAACCCTAAAGGTGGCGGGTAAGATCCTGGTGCCTCCGGTTACGGGGGTGGTCCACACAGTTAAGAGTGGAGAAAACATTTATTCCATCGCGAAAAAATACAATGCTGACGCTCAGTCTATCGTTGATTTTCCCTTTAATGCCTTTACGAATGATGAGACCTTTGCTTTGGCAGTCGGACAGCGGTTGGTGGTGCCTGATGGCATCATGCCAGCGGAAAGTCTGATCTCTCCTCAAGCGGTGACCCCGATTGCAAGAACTCCCGATGCCGGTTCGGTTTCGGCGACCGGAGTTTGGATCTGGCCGGCGACTGGACGGATCACCCAACCATTCCGTTCGTGGCACAAGGGTACAGATATCGCCAACCATGACGGCGGGCCGATTTTGGCAGCCGATTCCGGGGCGGTAATCATTACCGGATGGGACCCCACTGGTTACGGCAATAAGGTGGTAATAAATCACGGAAACGGCTTTATAACCCTCTATGCTCACCTATCAAGAATTGATGTGGTTAACGGACAAAGCGTCAAGCGCGGTAATCAGATCGGGATGATGGGATCGACAGGAAGATCGACAGGAACTCACCTTCACTTTGAGATCAGAACAACGAATGGGATCGTTGACCCGCTGACACTGTTGAAGTAAATATTCGCTTAATTTTTTGCTTGGAGATAAAATAAGCCTATGGTGGATAGTGCGAAGATCGCGATCAAGGCGGGAAATGGGGGCGATGGGGTCGTCCATTTTTATCGTGGCCGCTTTGTGCCCAAGGGTGGACCCGACGGTGGCGACGGTGGAAAGGGCGGCAATGTTTATATCGAAACCGACACTAACTTGTCGACTTTGGATCACTTTGCCTTTCGGCAGAGTCTTGAAGCAAAGAATGGCCACCCCGGAGGGAAGAGTAAGAGCTCTGGGGCCGCCGGAGACGATCTACATATCAAAGTTCCCCTCGGGACAGTAGTTACGTTTACGAAACCAACCGGGGAGGAAAAGGTAATTGATTTTGACAAAGAGGGTATGGGGGAGCTGGTGGCAAAGGCGGGTAGAGGTGGCCGGGGGAATTGGCGCTTTCGTAGCTCTCGGAATACCACGCCCATTGAGGCGGAAACGGGTGAGGCCGGGGAGGGGTGGCAGGTGGAAATGGACCTGAAGCTTTTGGCCGATGTAGGGTTAGTGGGTCTACCCAATGTAGGTAAGTCGACTTTGCTTTCGATTCTTTCTAACGCCCGACCAAAGGTTGCGGACTATGAGTTCACCACTTTGGAACCGAACCTGGGGGTGCTTCGATTACCTTCTGACAAATCTATAGTGATCGCGGATATCCCGGGGCTGATCGAGGGAGCGAGTGAGGGCAAGGGGCTTGGAATCCGTTTCTTGCGCCATGTAGAGCGAACGAAACTGATCGTACACCTTCTGGCTTTGAAGAACGGGGAAGAAGATTTGTCGGTAGACGAGGCGATAGAGAAGCTCACGGCAAATTACAAGACGATAAGAAAAGAGTTGTCAGCCTACGCCAAAGAATTGACGAAGAAAAAGGAAATTGTGGTGATAAACAAGATCGATCTGCTGCCGGCTAAAAACGTCGATGGGATTGTGGCGGGTTTGCTCAAAAATAAAATCAAAGTGATTAAGCTTTCTTCGGGAACTCTGGCGGGACTGCCGGACCTGAAGAAGGCGTTGTCCCGGTCGGTGAAGTAGGTTTGGGGGGAATTCTTTTTTCCTGGGCTTTGATGGAGCGGCAGATGGGGCAACATTTTGGAATAGATAATCCCTTAGATGCATAGAAAGCCCGTTCGCCTTCAGAAAAAACGAATTCGTTACCGCAGTTTTCGCAATTTAGAGTGATGTCTGGCATATTGTTTATTTTAACTTATTGGTGTTAGGATGGTGATAGATATGTTGACCGACAGTGACTTAAAGAAGATTGATGGCTTGATCGAAAAAAGACTGGAAAAGTTCGGTGGGGTGGTAGATGAGAAGATTGAGAAGAGGTTAAGGCCTATCAAAGATGACGTGGCCTCTGTCAAAGATGACGTGGCCTC
>Ga0155845_137_pt1 | contig 8285 bp, 6 predicted proteins | sample RifCSPlowO2_01_FD_107499 | JGI IMG/M metagenome (GOLD analysis project Ga0155845, IMG submission 107499) | Candidatus Collierbacteria bacterium RIFCSPLOWO2_01_FULL_50_23 | reverse complement strand
GGTTCTCCTTGTCAGTCTATATCTTCTTTATCAAGGGTTCATCGCTCAAGAAAAACTTGAAATCGTCCTTTCCGCTCCGGTTCAAGGCGAGGCGGACGGAAAGGGGGTGTGGGGGTAATTCCGCCTGCCGAGCCCAGCCGTTCCGTTCGGATATTTTCAAGTAGACACCACACTTTGGTATTAGTTTGGGTTAGAATTGGGCAGGCATGGATAACCAGGTCGAGGAAGTAAAGAAGAAGTCAAACATCGTCAATATTGTTTCGGAACACGTGGCCCTGAAAAAGAAGGGACGGAATTTTGTGGGATTATGCCCCTTTCACTCGGAAAAGACTGGGTCATTTATGGTGAACGAGGAACTGCAAATATATAAATGTTTTGGTTGCGGTGCCGGGGGGGATGTAATCAAGTTTCTGATGGAGGTCGAAGGCTTGGACTTTGGTGAGGCTTTGGAAAAACTGGCGGATAAAGCGGGGGTAAAACTGGTTGATAGAGTAAAAACGGACAAAGACGGCAAACGAGAGTTGATCGAAGTCCATGATCTGGCGGCAGAGTACTATCATTATCTTCTGACGAAACATCGATCAGGTGAGGCGGCCAGGAAATATCTAGCGGGGAGAGGAATGAACGAAAAGTTGATCGAGACCTTTCGCCTGGGCTATGCTTTGCCCGAGTGGGATGGTTTGGTGAGCTACCTGGTGGATAAAAAGAGATACCGGCCGGAAGTGCTGGTGGCAGCCGGTTTGGCGACAGGAAATGAAAGAAGACTTTATGACCGGTTTCGCGGTAGGGTGATATTTCCCCTGTACGATATTTCCGGACGGGTCGTCGGTTTTTCGGGGAGAATCTTGCCCGCCGCAAGCCAAGTCACGCAGGCGGGCAGGCCTAACAATGATGAGGCCAAGTACATCAATTCACCGGAGACCACGATCTATCACAAAAGCAAAATGCTATTTGGTTTGACAATCGCCCGAAACGAAATCAAGAAGAAAAACAGGGTGCTGATCGTTGAGGGAGAGCTGGATATGATGAGCTCTTTTGCTGCCGGTGTAACAGAAACGGTGGCGATTAAGGGGTCGGCAGTGACAGAGGAGATGATGGACATTCTTTCCCGGCTGACGAGCACTTTTGTCTTGGCGTTGGACGCAGATGCCGCCGGGGAAGCGGCAATGAAAAGGTCGATAGAAGCGGCAGAAAAGCGAGGACTGAGTATAAAGATGGTGAATATGGTCGGGGGGAAGGACCCTGATGAAATCGCCCGGAAGAAGCCGCATGAATGGGTAGAAATGGTCGAACGAGCGGTCCCAATATATGAATTTTTCTTTGACAAGGCGATCGCCCGGTGGGGCGCTGACTCGGTTGAAAATATAGGCAAGATCGTGAAGGAAGTAGTGCCGTATCTTTCCAAAGTAGAGAACAGTGTCATCAGAGAAGTGTGGGCAAAAAAGTTGGCCGAGCAACTCGGGGTAGATAAGCAGCGGGTTTATGAGGAAATCGAAAAAGTAAGGTCCGGAAGAAGTCAGACGGAAGAAAAAAATGTCGGGAAAAACACTTCCTCGGGCCGACCATCCCTGGATCTTTCGATCATCGGCATATTGCTGACGTCCGGTGAGGAATTGGTAGAAAGGACCAAAAAGATGCTCCTCGGATTGCCGCTGAACGGGGCAGTGGGAAAACTGGTCGGGTTGATTTTTGATGAGGGAGGAGTTTGGAAAGCAGAGATATTTGTGAAGAACTTGCCAAAGGAGCTTTCTTCCTTGGCAGCTGAGGCCTACCTGCTTTCGACCGGTGAGGAAATTGATGAAAAAGAGAAGGTGAAGCTCACGGTTGCCTGGGCCAGGGGGATCATTCGGGAGGAGAGAGCCCAATTTGCCGAGCAGATCAAAGAGGCGGAAAGACAGGGGAATAACGTTACTATAGGCAATTTGAGCGAAAAACTGGTAAAATTGAACGCATTGGAAAGGAAGCTGGCGCTGGCATAATCTAATTTTCTATGGTGAGAACAAAAAAAGCAACTAAAGTTAAGGTCGGGGAATCGAGGAAACTGAAGCTACCCAGGCTCATTTTGGACCTGATCGAGAAGGGCGAGAACCAAGGTTTTGTCACCCAGGATGAGATCCTGGAGCTGTTCCCCGATGCGGAAAAACACGTAGATGAACTGGACGCACTCTACGACCAGCTATTCAAGCAGGATATCGATGTTTTTGAGAGCGTTTTGGCGGGGCAGGATGGCGAGATTGCTGAGGTCAGCAGCGACCTGGAAAAGGAACTGGAAGAGCTTTCGGGTTTGGAAGAGATCTCGATCAATGATCCGGTGAGGATGTATCTCAAGGAGATCGGCAGAATCCCACTACTCAAACGCGAAGAAGAGATCACTTTGGCTCAGAAAACTGAAGCCGGAGACAAGCGAGCGAAAGACAAATTGACGCAAAGCAACCTCCGTTTGGTGGTGTCAATCGCGAAGAAATACATGGGAAGAGGCATGAGCTTTCTGGACCTGATCCAAGAAGGCAACAAGGGCTTGATCCGGGCGGTCGAAAAATACGACTGGACAAAGGGGTTCAAGTTCTCGACCTACGCGACTTGGTGGATCCGTCAGGCAATTACCCGTGCCATTGCCGACCAGGCGCGCACAATCCGTATTCCCGTCCATATGGTCGAGACGATCAATAAGCTGATCCGAACGCAGCGAAAACTGATGCAGGATCTGGGCCGGGAACCGACCGATGAAGAGGTTGGGAAGGAACTTGAGCTTTCGCCGGAGCGTGTGCGTGAGATCCTGAAGATCTCCCAGAAAACGACCTCGCTGGAAACGCCGATCGGCGACGATGAGGACTCGCTCTTGGGCGACTTTATCGCTGATGAAGGCCAGGTCTCACCATACGAGGCGACAACCAAGCAACTGATGCTCGAAAACGTCGAGGAGGTACTTTCCACCCTGACAGATCGTGAGGCGAAGGTGCTCAAAATGAGATTTGGTTTGCACGGAGCCAAGGCCTTGACTCTGGAGGAGGTTGGCCGGGAGTTCGGGGTGACCCGGGAAAGGATCCGTCAGATCGAGAGTAAGGCGCTTCGGAAGCTACGCCACCCATCACGAAGAAAAAAACTCCAGGATTATTTGGAGTAAAATCATCTTATTCAGTTTCCTCAAGGCCAATGTTAGTCAAGCAGTTATCCTTCATTCATGGCAGCCGCAAACCAAACAGACCCACTCCAGTATTCCAGACTATTTGTCTGAGAGTTAAACCCCAAGGTTCCCTTCTTGGCTTTTTTTGGTCGGTCTAAGTTGGCCCAGGTGGGGATTTTTAGCAGATCTATCATGATAAATAAACCTTGGCCAATGTCTATAAAGAGAGGGGAGTTTTTTTTCATTTTGTTTCTTTTTTATCATATAGCCCGTGGCAGATAGCGTCAACGGGCGGCTAATTTGATTTTTTTCATGGGTAGCTTTAACCAAATGGGGCCATGCTTGAATTCCAGATGACATGCTTGAGAATTGAACCCAATCGTTCCCGGTTCGGCCCCCTCTGGCCTATTGGCGTCATTCCAGCTGGGGATTCTAAATTCAAACCTTTTATCTCTACGGAAAATTTGGGGTTCCTTGGGGGCTTTCGGTAGCTTGGGAATTGGAGTTACCGCGGCGGCTGAAGGACTGGCGCTAGCTGAGGGGGAGACCGAGGTAGAGGGCGATCTGCTGGAACCAGGTGACGAAGGGCTGGCTGAGGCCGATGGCGAAGACGCGGGTGTAGAAGGACTGGCGCTAGTGGAGGGACTGATGCTGACGCTGGGACTGATGCTGACGCTGGGACTGATGCTGACGCTGGGACTGACCGATTCGCTGGCCGAGGGGCTGATGGAAGCGGAGGGAGAAACGCTGGAGGAAACACTGCCCCCGCCTTCTGAAGGACTGGCGCTAGTGGAGGGACTGATGCTGACGCTGGGACTGACCGATTCGCTGGCCGAGGGGCTGACACTAGCGCTAGGGCTAATAGACACACTTTCAGACGCGCTGGCTGACGCACTTGGAGAAACTGATGCCGATGGTGAAACGGAGGCCGAAGGTGAAATAGAGGTCGATGCTGAAGCACTGGGACTAACTGAAGCACTCGGGGAAACAGAAGCACTTTCACTAGCCGAAGGACTAACTGAAGTACTAGCGCTAGCTGATGGGCTGACACTGGCTGAAGGAGAGACAGAAGCACTGGGGGAAACAGAAGCACTAGGAGAAACAGAAGCACTAGGAGAAACAGAAGCACTTTCACTAGCCGAGGGGGAGACTGAAGCTGAGGGACTGATAGAGGTTGAGGGACTGACTGAAGCACTGGGGGAAACTGATGCCGATGGAGAAACAGAAGCACTGGCACTCGCCGAGGGACTGACGCTGGGACTGACCGATTCGCTGGCCGAGGGGCTGACACTAGCGCTAGGGCTAATAGACACACTTTCAGACGCGCTGGCTGACGCACTTGGAGAAACTGATGCCGATGGTGAAACGGAGGCCGAAGGTGAAATAGAGGTCGATGCTGAAGCACTGGGACTGACTGAAGCACTGGGGGAAACCGAAGCCGAAGGGGAGACTGACGCAGAAGGACTTAATGACGCTGAGGGTGAGACAGAAGCAGATGCTGAAGCACTAGGAGAAACTGAAGCACTAACACTAGCCGAGGGGCTGACACTGGCCGAAGGAGAGACAGAAGCGCTGGGACTAACCGAGGCGCTGGGAGAAACCGAAGCGCTGGGACTGACAGAAGCACTTTCACTAGCCGAGGGAGAGACCGAGGCAGACGTTGAAGCACTGGGACTGACAGATGCCGATGGGCTGACACTGGCGCTGGGACTGACAGAAGCAGAGGGTGAGAGGGATGCGCTCGGGGAAACAGACGCTGATGCTGAAGAACTGGGACTAACTGAGGCAGATGCTGAAGCACTGGGACTGACTGAAGCACTGGGGGAAACCGAAGCCGAAGGGGAGACTGACGCAGAAGGACTTAATGACGCTGAGGGTGAGACAGAAGCAGATGCTGAAGCACTAGGAGAAACTGAAGCACTAACACTAGCCGAGGGGCTGACACTGGCCGAAGGAGAGACAGAAGCACTGGGACTAACCGAGGCGCTGGGAGAAACAGAGGCTGATGCTGAAGCACTAGGACTTACCGATGGACCTACCGCTGGCCCCAATGCTAAATAAAGTATTTCCCTAGCAGTGGCGTCAGCCGTTGACCAGTTGATAGTGAAACCGTCAGAGTCAAGAGAAACCAAGTCTGCCTCCGCGTTAATAGTAGGCGTACCCTCGGTCATCATCTTGATAATTGCCCCCCGATCCAAATCGGTGTCGCATACGGTAGTCGTCACTGCGTTGGTATCTCCCCGCCAGATACAGCCTCTTTCTGTTGAGGACGTTCCGGCGCCGATTGACATCCTCTGGTGATTTGAGTGCCCGGCAGCGGTGGCAAAGTTTACACTTAGCAAAATAACTGCCGCGGGGGCAAATCCCAACCCCGTTACCTGCTGGTTTCCGGTGGAAGTGGCCTGGTTAAACGATCCGACCAGAGCGTTTGTTACTGCTAGTCCGGTGTGAAGCATAAACCCATTCGCACTAGCAGTTGTCCAATTTAAGGTGAAACCGGTAGCATCCAAAGAAACTAAATCGTTTCTGGTAAAGTCGGTGGTGTCATTAAGCGCGCCAAAGATCGAGGTGGTAAGCTGCTTGCTTTTAGATACTGTGGTAGTAACTGCGTCTTTGTTTCTATGTCCAGACGTCCCCTCTGCTGTTGAGCTGGTGCCAAAGCCAATACTTCCGCCCACGTTGATCGATCCCGAGGTAAGGGGGAAAGAAGTATTGTGTAAAGCATTTGAAAGTAAAAGTACTTTCGGTTGAAATGAATACGGTGTATACCCCACATTACCGGTTGAACCCGACGTTACCTGACTACCATTGTTGGAGTTGGTTAGGTCGGTCCCCCCCAGTGCCAAGTAGTTGACTACTCTAGCCGTGGCGTCAGCGGTAGACCAATTCACAGTAAAACCATTGGCATCCATGGATACAAAATCTGCCGCCGACAAAACAGTTCCTGCTCCACTAATGGTGCGGATGCATAGCGCATCTGTTTGATGGCAACCGACTGTAGTAGTCGTTACTCCATCATCAGTCAAATACCCAGATACATACCGGGAAGTAGAGGATGTTGCCGCTCCAAAAAAGAATTCCGAATCCACCTGGCTGCCGTCTGCGGTCAGACTGTTGCCAAAAAACACTATCCATTCTGGAGCAAATCCCAACCCCGTTACCTGCTGGTTTCCGGTGGAAGTGGCTTGGGCAAAGGAGCCGACCTTGGCTAGAAGAGCCATGGCTATCTCCCCCTTAGACCCTTGAAAGCCTTAAAGAATCGCCTTACCTTTGCAGAGACTCGGGTGTCGGTCAGGACGGCGTCGATAGCTGCAAACAACTCGTCTGTCTTGGCTTGTTGCTTGACGGTTACCCGATTTTCGTCAACGTCGGCATTGTTGATCTCTTGACTCGTGGCTGTCACCTTCCGGTTCCGTGCGTCCAGCTTCCAAAATCCACCAGCAAGATCAATATCGTGTGCCATCACTACCGCTTCTTCGTCAGCGGCTATCTCTGGGGGGTCAAGTGTCGTTAGTCGTCTGATAACCCTGGTAGCCTTATGGATTATTGCCTTTTGACTCATATAGTTTTAGGATCTCCTCTGTGCCCCGGGATGAAACCTTGGTCCTAATAATATCACCTTTGTTGGACAAGCTCCCAACCCTGTTCCTCCGTCAGCGGTATTAAGAAGCAAATGTTGAGGTTCAAGAAGGGTAACAGGCGTTTTGACCGCGAGTTTTGGAGTCTGCATTACCAAATGATACACCGTTTGTTTGTGACACTTAAAACTGTTTGATTAGATCAGCTGATAATCCTGACGGCATTAAGGATCGTCGCTTTTTGGCTCATATAGTTTTAGTTCCGCCTGTTATTGTATCACCGAACTTTTTGATGCAAGAAGTTGATTCGTTGGATCATCAGCCTCAAGCCTCACATTGACAATTGGCCTATCAACAAGCCAGACTGGTATTAGGTAAAGATTTGTAAAAAAACATACGGTTCGTTACCAGCCAATAAACTATTCAAATCTTGGGCCTTTCGGTAAATGAAACATATAATTACCTCGAAATCAGGAGGTTTGACTTTCTTAAGTAGGGTAAACTTTAGACTACTAGCTTTTTGTATCGCGATTTTGGCAAGCGGCCTAACCATCTTCGACTTTTATCAGGCTAGGTCTCCACAAGAAATGATCTCCGCCCTAGCTTTTGCTCCAATGGTCTTTGCTCTAGCTTTTGCTCCAATGGCCCTTTTTTTCGGTCTCGTCACCTTTAGAAAACAATACTTATTTGGAGATGCCGGTCCTCCGATTGTCACTCACCCACAGTTGAATAGGTCAACCTTCCCAAAACATTCCACTATTGCCGTGGAAGAAGTTGCTGTACCCAAACAGGAGGAGGGTGTTGCCGATGTCGACAAGCGAACACTTATAAAGGTCCTTGGGTCTACGGGACTTTCCCTTTTATTCTACGCACTATTTAAAAAAAACTTTCAAATGGCAAATCTTAGAAGTGCATTTGGACAGGAAGAAATTACCCTGACAGACTTAGCGGCTATTCGGAAAAGCAGACTTACAGATGGATACCATATTTCTGAGATTGACAGCGATATTATTTCCTACTATGGGTTCACCAACGAGAACAATGCCTGGTATATCATGAGAGATGACTCAGACGCAGGTTCTTTCCGCTATGCAAGAGGAGACGGTGGATTTGACAATAGTTGGATCAATCGCAAGCAACTTAAATACGACCACTTCGGCAGTGTTTTTAAGGAGGAGGATTAAAAATGTTTCTAGCAGCCAAACTTTCAAACCTGAGTTGAGGTGAATATAGGATACCGGTCAGGATGATCTAATTTTTTTCATGGGTAATTTCAACCAAGTTAGCCCAAGCTTGATTTCCAGGTGATTTGTTTGAGAGTTGAACCCAATCGTTCCCACTTTAACTCTCTCTGGCCTATTGGCAGTACTCCAGCTGGAGATCCCAAATTCAGGAGGGTGATCGCTGTGGAAAACTTCATACTTTTTGAAGAAGGCTTGTTGTTTACCAATTGGGATTATTTCGGCGGCTGAAGGACTGGCGCTAGCTGAGGAGGAGACCGAGGTAGAGGGCGATCTGCTGGAACCAGGTGACGAAGGGCTGGCTGAGGCCGATGGCGAAGACGCGGGTGTAGAAGGACTGGC
>Ga0155845_109_pt1 | contig 18656 bp, 17 predicted proteins | sample RifCSPlowO2_01_FD_107499 | JGI IMG/M metagenome (GOLD analysis project Ga0155845, IMG submission 107499) | Candidatus Collierbacteria bacterium RIFCSPLOWO2_01_FULL_50_23 | reverse complement strand
AAACTGTTCCGGATCAACATCTCAAGCCTGCAACACTGAGGCGTGTTCCACTTGCACTGCCGTTGCCGGCGGCTGGTCAGACTGGGGCACCTGTAGCAAGACCTGTGGTGGTGGAACTCAGACAAGGTTGTGCAACAGTCCCGCACCTTCCTGTGGCGGCACAAACTGTTCCGGATCAACATCTCAAGCCTGCAACACTGAGGCGTGCGCGATGGTGACTGCCGGACCGACTGCTGCTGCACTACCGGAAACCGGTATCTTCAACCTGCCGGGAGCGATGGCGTTTGGAGGGGGTCTACTGCTTGTCATCCTCGGCATTCTCTTTGCTCTATAGTTAGTGGTATTGAAACAAAAACAAACCTTAATTCAGCTACTGGCTTTGTGCGTATTGGGTTTTGTGATATTTTTGTACCAGCTTGGATATCCGGCACAGCTAATTTTTGACGAGACCTATCACATTCCGGCAGCTCAAAAATACTTGAATGGTGTCTTTTTTCAGGAAAACCATCCGCCGCTGGGAAAGCTACTTATCGCTTTGGGAGAGAAGATTTGGCAGAGAAACAAATTGACCAATCAGTTTGTTCTGATGGAGAAAGTAAAAGGAGATATTCCCCAGGTTGATTTTTTTGGGTATAGGTTTTTTCCAGCTTTATTCGGACTGCTTTCGATAATCGTTTTGTTTTTTATCTTTCGTTTAATCATCCCCGATCAACTGGTGGCCTTTGTTTTCAGTTTGATGGCATTATTTGATAATGCCTTGATTGTCCAGGCAAGGTCAGCAATGCTTGACAGTTTCTTGATTTTTTTTCTTCTTCTGACTACCTACTTATCTCTAAAAGCAACACAGGCACCAAGGCTCTCTCGCAAACAACTCTTATTACTGGGATTTGCTAGCGCGGGGGCAGTGTTGGTAAAACACACCGGCTGGATTGTTCTGGTGATTTTGTTACCTGTGATTTTACGAGTGATTAGAGACAGAAAAACAGATGGCTACCGTTGTTTTATTTTTTTTATCTTTGCTTTTTCCCTGACTTATGTATTAGTTTGGAAGATCCATTATTCTTTGGGGAAAGTTACTCCGGAGATAAATTCCGGAATTAGCCAAGAACTCATGGCGTGGAAAGGAGGTGGTAGGCGGATCGATCCCATCAAGCTGACATACCTGCAAATAAGAGATGCATGGGCTTTTAGTAGCCAGTACAACCGTGGCGTGCCGGACTTGGATCTTTGTAAGCCGGATGAGGTGGGCAGCCCATGGTACTACTGGCCGTTCGGGGGAAGAGGTATCAGCTACCGCTGGGAAACTTCTGGAGATTGGTACCGGCATTTGTTTCTGATCGGAAATCCACTGGTTTGGTTGATATCGCTTTCTGGGGTTTTGTTACCAATGGCTTGGATAGTGGGAGGCTGGTTTTTTGGAATAAAAGTCAGATCAAAATCAAGCCGGCTTATTCCTTATTTCGCGCTAATTTACATTAGTTACATGATGCCTTTTCTATTGATTCGCCGAGTGATGTACCTCTACCACTACTTGCCGGCGATGGTTTTCGGATTAATACTATTCTCGCTCACCCTCCTCGAGTCCAGAAGGATTGGAAAAATCGGGTTTACTGAAAAAAACCGAAGATATATTGCTTTGGCGTTGATAGGTTTGGTTTTCTTTAGTTTTATTATTTATGCTCCACTGACATATTATCTTCCGGTTTCGAAAGAATATATGAAGAGAATCAATATTTTACCGATTTGGAATACAGACTTCCAGCAGAGAAACTAATACAATAAGGTTTATGAAGATCGCGATTGTTGGTGGTGGTTTTACGGGCCTGGCCGCAGGAATTGATTTGGTGGATGCCGGAAACGAAGTGACGATCTTTGAGTCAGAGAAAAAGCTGGGTGGCTTGGGGATTGGTTTTCGCGACCCGGACTGGGACTGGAGTTTGGAGCGATACTACCACCACATCTTTGCCAACGACAGGGCAGCGATCAAAATGGCAACGAAGGTAGGTTTGCCGCCCTTCTTTACGGTCCCAAGAACGAATTCACTGATCGGGGGCATCGAAAAACAACTGGACTCCCCCCTGTCGCTTCTGGCTTTTTCGGACATCTCACTTCTGTCGCGGCTACACATGGGGGCCGGACTCCTACTGATGAAATTGATCCCCAACGGCGTTTTTCTTGAAGGTTCGTCGGTGGTTGATGCCCTCCCGTTGTGGGTTGGCAAGGAGGGATATGAGAAGATCTGGAAACCTTTGTTGACTGCCAAGTTCGGGCCTTACCTGCCGGTGGTCAATTTGGCTTGGTTTTGGGCGAGAGTTTACAAGAGAACACAGGCTTTGGGATATTTTGAGGGTGGGTACCAGGCGCTGGCGGACAAGATGGAAGAGTACATTAAAAGCCGTGGGGGGGAAATAAAACTCGGAACAAAAGTTGCCGCCGTCAAACAAGACAGGGGTGGAGGGTGGAGGGTAAATGACGAAAAATTTGGCCACCTCCTGATTACAACCCCGGCACCATTGGTAGATAAATTGCTTGGGACCGGCAAGGTAAGCTGGCCAAAGATAAATTACCTTTGGGCCCAGACGCTGATCTTGGAACTGGAACAAAGTCTAATGAATGGTTACTGGTTGAATATTCTGGACAAAGACTTTCCCTTCATGGTCGTAGTAGAGCACACCAATTTTGTCGATAAAAAACATTATGGCGATAAGACGATCGTCTATTTGGGTAACTACCTGCCCGGTGATGATAAAAGATTGAAAATGACCGGTGACCAGCTGATGAGTCTATACCTGCCTTTCCTGACGAAGATCAATCCCGCTTTTAATAAAAAGTGGATCAAAAAAAGCTGGAGTTTTGATGCACCATTCACCCAACCGGTTTTTCCGACCAATTACAGTAAGCAAATTCCGCCAATGAAAACGGACCTGCCGGGCTTGGTCGTGGCCAACATGAGCATGGTATACCCTTGGGACCGGGGCACAAATTACGCAATTGAGTCGGGACAGAAGGCGGCTTCTTTTTTGAAAAATGGCTAGAGACATATTGGTCCTGACTCTGGTTTATCTGATTTCCTGGGGATTACAACTCCTGGCCTGGCCGTGGTTGTTTTACCTGAACAAGAAGCTGGCTGATTACGGCTGGGCAACAGGAAGGACCCTGATCAGTCTAGTAGTAGCGCTTTCTGTTTGGACCGTGGCTCACTTCAAAATACCGGCGAATACCGATCTGGGGGTGACCTTGGCGCTGGTAGCCCTTATTATCTTGACGTGGAAAGCCCGAAAAAGGGAAATTGCACCGGCTTTTGCTAGTCTTTCCAAGATCTGGTGGTTGGTGCTAGCTGAGGAGTTCTTGTACCTGTCGGGGTTTTTCGCCTACGCCTTGGTCCGGGGATATCAACCGGATATTTTGGGTTTGGAAAAGTTTATGGACTTCGGATTCATCAAGAGCTACCTGGTTTCACCTGTCTTGCCGGCACCAGATATGTGGTGGGCGGGCAGTACGATCAACTATTATTCATTCGGACATTTCTGGGCTGGTATTCTCATTAGAATCTTTGGGGTATCCGCCGAGGTCGGCTACAACCTGGTATTGGCCTTTATTATGACGACGGGCCTGTCTTTGTCATTTTCTATCGTGGTGAACTTACTCGGAGAAAACAAATTGCGCAAGACTTCGGTAGTTGTTTCCGGTTTGATGGGGAGTTTGTTGGTGGTGATTGGCGGAAATAGTCACGCTCTTTGGTCGCTACTATCCAAGAAACTTTCCCTGGAAGGCTACTGGTATGCGGACGCGACCCGGTTTATACACAACACCATCCACGAATTTCCCGCCTATAGCTTCGTTGTGAGCGACCTACACGGACATGTGTTGGGGTTTCCGGTCGTATTGGTTTTCCTGCTTCTTTTCGTTGGCTGGACGAGACAAACCCCCCAAGAAGAAGGGCCGCGGGTTTTCTATGAAATTGCTTTGGGTTTGTTGCTTGGGGCGATGGCGATGACGAATACCTGGGACGCCGCCATTTATGGCCTCCTGCTAACTATTTACGGCGGTATTATCCTGGTTTCTGATGGTGACAGTTTGCCCGGATTGGTCATCTCGGCGACGAGAATTGGCGTATCTGCTTTGGCGGCGGCATTTTTCTGGCTAGTTGATTTCAAATCCATCAGCAATGGTGTGGCGGCGGTAACAGAACGCTCCCCCATCTGGCAACTCCTGGTTTTGTGGGGAACGCACCTCTCAGTCACAGTCGTGACAATGACCGTCGCCATAAGGAAACAGAAGAAAAACCTGCTGGTTGTGGCGATTGGACTTTGTGCGGTTGCACTTATCCTGATCCCGGAATTCATTTTTGTCCGGGACATTTACCCGAACCACCCGAGGGCAAATACGATGTTCAAGCTGACCTACCAGGCGTTCATTATGATGGGGCTATTGTTTGGCTTCCTATTTATGCAGGTGAGGGCCTGGGTGCGGATAATATTGCTGCCCACTTTTTTTGGTCTCTTAGTCTTCCCGTTCGTCGCCTTTCCAAATTACTACAACGGATTCAAACAATATCGCGGTCTGGATGGATTCGGCTTTGTCAAAGAGCGTTTTCCAAGTGACCTGGCATTAATCAAGTTCTTGGAAGAACACCGGAACGGAAAGAACATGGTTGAGGCGGTGGGCGATAGCTACTCGGAGCTTGACTTTATTTCTGCTTTTAGCGGAGTTCCCACGGTGGTGGGCTGGCGTGTTCACGAATGGCTTTGGCGCGGGGGCTATGACCTGGTGGGGCAAAGAGATGAGGAGGTAAGAAAGTTCTACGAAGAGGGTGACAACACCGAAGCGAAGGAGTGGTTGCTTAAATACAATGTGGGCTGGATCGTGGTTACCAGCCGGGAGAGGGAAAAATATAAACAGCTTAATGAAAAGAAAATTATGTCCCTGGGTCGTATGGCCTGGGCCGAAGGGAACAGTTATTTGGTGAAAGTCGACTAGGGGTTATTTGTTTTCGAGCTTGTTTGTAAGATACTGCTGTAATGCCGGCCAGTTGTTGTCTTTGGCGATCAGGACCCACTGATTGAGGTAGGTACTGGTGGCGGGAGGATTTTCAAGGATGGCGACACCGTTTTCATCCGGGGTGTAGGAAAGGACGATTTTTTTGATTGACTGGCGGTATGAGTCGAAGGCCAAACGGACAAGCGAGGGGTAGACCTTCTCATCAATATTGGTGTCGAGGTGATCCCTGCTTATTTTGTAGAAAGTGACAAGTTTGTTGCGATTGACGATAAAACCAGGGGCGAGAAGCTTTTGTTTGAGAGCGGCGACAACTTGTTGCTGGCGACGGTCGCGGGCAATGTCCGTACCCTCGTCCCCCTCGGCGCGACGGGAACGAACAAACTTCAAGGCGGTGGTACCATCCATATGGTTTGCGCCCGCGGCAAAGGTAAGAGTTTCGTAACGGCTGGTGATGGGCAAAGAGTTTTCCCTACCCTCGATGGGAAACTGATTATCGGTAAAACCGGTAGCCACATTTATATCGACACCGTCAACCAAGTCGATCGCGTCGCGGAAGAGGGAAAAGTCGATAACGGCGGTATGGTGAATCGGCAGACCGAGGGTTTCAAGGATGGCGCTTTGGGCCAGCTTGATACCACCACCGTTGGGCTCTCTGAAATTGCCATAGTGATAGACCGAATTGATTTTTGTTTTCAGAGAGCTCACCCAAAGATCGCGGGGGATCGAGACGAGGGTGAGATTTTTGTTGGCGTACGAATATGAGGCAATGATCATGGTATCGGTCAGATCGGGAGAATCGCTTCCCTCGCCCCGGACCCCAAGAACGAGGAAGTTGGTTCGGCCGTTGGTGCTTTCGAGGACGCTTTGGGGACTTTTCAAAAAAGTAAAGAGGTTCACTTGGCCCAGACCCGCTTGCCTAACGACATCTTTTGCCTTCAGGCCAACGAAGGTCAGGACGAAAACGAGAACGGCGACAATGATCAGACCGAGATGGTGGAGCAAAAAGCTGGTGAGGCCAAAAAGAGATCGGCGAAGTCTAATTAATTTCGAATTCATATGAAAGCGTGCATCAGTTTAACAAAAGAGGGCACCGAAAGACTATCGGTACCAACCAAAACACCGTCAATATGTTGTTTGTCGAGGAAGAGGGCAATATTTTCCTCCGTGACGGACCCACCATAGAGAATGGGGCAGACGCTCTCGGTGAGAAAGGAAATTTTGCTGGCCACTATTTCGACGGAGGCGGCATCGGCGGCCTTACCGGTGCCTATAGCCGCAAGCGGTTCGTAGACAAAGATACAGCTTTGGAGAGGAAGCTGTAGGTCGAGAAGCTCCTTGATCTGCTCGTCCAGGTAGGGGGTGTCGAGGCAGACGATTGGGACGAGAGAGTTCTCAAGCAGAAGCTTGGCTTTCTGTCCAACGGTTTTGCTAGACTCGCCAAATTCCCGCCGTCTTTCGCTGTGGCCGATGAGGCAATGACCGGTAAGCTCGGAGAGCATTTGGGCGGTGATCTCGCCGGTGTGTTTGCCCTCAGGGAAAGGGCTGACGTCCTGGGCGGCGATCTCTATGGGGAGGTGAAGACCTCCGATCAGCCTATTGGCTTCGGCGAGGTTGGTGAAAGGAGCACAAACGATCATCTTGATATTGGTTCTTGGCTTGGAATAGGTCTTGGCGAATTCCTCCAACCAAAGAGTGGTCTGGGTGATGGTGTTGAAGCTCTTCCAGTTGCCGATGAGATAGCGCATAATTCTTTAGATTCATTATATATGGATATCTTTGAGAATGAACTAAACCGGGAGCAGAGGTCGGCGGTGATCCACGAAGGGTCGCCACTACTGGTACTGGCCGGGGCGGGTAGTGGCAAGACAAAGGTACTGATCTACCGGACGATTTACTTGGTAAACAAGCTCTTGGTCAGACCGGGGGAGATCGTCTTGCTCACTTTCACGAACAAGGCGGCCGAGGAGATGAAACAGCGGGTGGCCAAGTTTGGAAATATGGAGGGGCATCTTGGCTTTGCCGGAACATTCCACACTTTTTGCGCCCGATTATTACGGATATATGGGGAACAGATTGGTCTGTCACCCAATTTTGTCATTTACGACACCGACGATTCGGAGTCGGCGCTGAAAATGGCGGTCAAACAACTTTCGCTTGACCCAAAAAGCAACAAACCGGGGATGTTTTTGCACCTCATTAGCCGATTGAAGAATGACCTGGCAACCAAGGAGGATCTGGCGGCATCGGCTGCAGATGAGTTTTATCGGAAACTCCTGTCGGTCTGGCGAGTCTATGATGAGATTCTATCGAAAGCCAACGCGGTAGACTTTGACGACTTGCTCGTCAAAACGGTGAAGCTACTGTCTCTACCATTGATGCAGGAAAAGATGGCACACCGATACAACTTCGTTCTGGTGGATGAGTATCAGGATACGAACAAGGCCCAGTTCCAACTAACCAAACTACTGGCGACCAACCCAAATGGCTTGATGGTGGTCGGCGATGCCTCCCAGGCTATCTATTCCTTCCGGGGGGCGGACTTCCGCAATTTGACACTGCTTGCTTCCGAGTATCCGACTTTGACAACGATCAGGTTGCCAAGAAACTACCGGAGTACACAGACGATTCTTGACGCCGCTTATCATGTGATCGCGAACAATGTAAATCATCCCGTCTTGAAACTTGAGGCGGAAAAGGCGTTGGGCGAAAAGATAGAAATGGTTGAAGCCATCGATGAAAGAGAAGAGGCAGTGTATGTAGTGAAGACGGCAGAGCGGTTATCACAAAAGAGTGAGACACTGGGGGTGCTTTACCGAACCAATGCCCAGTCGCGCGCCATCGAAGAGGCGCTGATCAAACGAAGAATCGACTACAAACTGGTTGGGGGCACTCGCTTCTATGACCGGGCGGAGATCAAAGACCTGCTTGCCTATTTGCGAGTGATATTTAATCAAGAGGATGCCGTCGGGTGGGAGAGGATCGAGAAACTCGGCAAAAGAAACCGGACAAAGTTTGAGGGGTGGCTGGCCGGGAGCCGGGAGGTACTGATCGGTAAATCACCGCGGGAACTGCTAGAAGATATCATTGAAGAAACCGGATACATGGGCAGGTTCGACGACCGGGATGAGGAAGATGTGGCCCGAGTGGAGAACATCAAGGAGTTGTTGGCGGTTTCGGGCGAGTTTTCAAAGTTAACCGAGTTTTTGGAAAGCGTGGCTTTGATCCAAAGCGATGAACTGGCTGAGCGGAAATCAGGAAATGTAAGTGTGACCATGATGACGATTCACGCGGCGAAGGGCCTCGAGTTTGACGAGGTGGTGATCGTGGGTCTGGAGGAGGGGCTGCTGCCCCACTCGAGAAGCCTATTACAAAAGGAGGACGTCGAGGAAGAAAGACGGTTAATGTATGTAGCCATGACGCGGGCCAGGAGCCGGCTGCATCTGACATTGACCCATAGCCGCTTGATGTATGGGGGAAGACAGGCAACTTCGCCATCGCGGTTTCTGTCCGAAATTCCCCAGGAACTTGTCAGGATCGCCCAAAAAAGATATGAAGAACGGGAGGTCGGCCGAACGGTCGAGAGAAAGAAGGACGTGGATTATGACGGAAGAAAAATCATCTCCGACTGGGAGACGGAGGGGGTCATGGTCGGAAGACCGGACCGAGTGCGGGTGGAGGAAGAGACGAAGGCTGACTTTGATGAGATCGACGCCTGGTAACTACCAGGCGATCTCAGTTCGCCCGCTGGCTTTCAGGTAATTGTTGGCTTGACTGAAAGGGCGGCTACCGAAGAAACCATTGAAGGCCGAGAGGGGCGAAGGGTGAGCCGATTTGAGAACCAAGTGTCTGCCGGCATCAACAAAGGCGCCCTTTCGTTGGGCGTAGTTGCCCCAGAGAATAAAAACGAGGTGCTCTCTCGTCTCGGCGAGACGATGGATAATGGCATCAGTAAAGAGTTCCCAGCCTTTATTTTGATGAGAGCCGGCTTGGTGCGCCCGGACAGTGAGTGTGGCATTCAGGAGGAGGACGCCCTGCTTGGCCCAGTGTTCAAGATTTCCCGAGCGCGACGCCTGCCTGCCGGCAGGCAGGTCTTTGCCCAGATCGGTCCTTATCTCTTTGTAGATATTGACCAGTGAGGGGGGCAGGGGGACGCCATCGGGAACAGAGAAGGAAAGACCATGAGCCTGGCTGGGACCGTGGTAGGGGTCTTGGCCGAGGATGACGACCTTAACCTTGTCAACCGGAACAGAGTCGAGAGCATTGAAAATAAATTTGGGAGGAGGAAAGACGGTGCAGTTTTTGTATTCCTCTTTGACAAATTTGGTCAGTTCCTCAAAATACGGCTTCTCAAATTCGTCTTTAAGCAATTCCTTCCAGGATCTTTCGAGACGGACTTCCATAAGGTATATTTTAATTATGTGGAATATATTAGCAAGCGAGGAAAGAATTGCCAAAACGATTAAGGCCTTGACCGAGAACGGGATTGTGGCAGAGGCGGTGAATACTGGAGAAGAAGCGAAAAAGAGACTTTTGGAAATTATTCCCGCCGGAGTGGCGGTGATGAACATGTCCTCGACAACCTTGGACCAAATCGGGATAACCAAAGAGATCGTGGAGGGTAATAAATACGTGGCAGTGAAGAAGAAACTGATGACCATGGATCGGGAGAAGGACAGCCGACGGATGCAGGAAATGGGGGCGGCACCGGAATACGCCATTGGCAGTGTCCATGCGGTGACTGAGGCAGGCCAACTAGTGGTGGCTTCAAATTCGGGGAGCCAAATTCCCGCTTATGCTTATGGCGCCGAGAAGGTTATCTGGGTCGTGGGGACACAAAAAATCGTAGCGAATCTCGATGACGCGATGAAAAGAATTTATGAATATACGCTAGATCTGGAGAGCGAGAGAGTCAGGAAAGCGAACATGATGCCGAAGAGCAATGTCAGTAAAATGCTGATCATCAACAAGGAGGTGCGGCCGGACCGTTTATTTCTGATCTTCGTCAGGGAAGTCCTGGGTTTTTAGCTGTGGCGAGGGGGCGGGATTCGAACCCAATTTATTCGGTGAGTTTATCTAGGTAAATTATTGTCCCCCCCAAGCTTTTTACAAGATCATGCTCCCAGGTTGCTCCATATGAATCTTGCCAACCGGGAATGAAGTACCAAACATCAATAAGACCGCTCCTAAAAAGTGTTCCGTAGAATGTTTCAAGTAAGTGGTCACGGGTTGGGTCGTAATATGGGGTGGCTTTGATTCTTTGCATCGGTGCCTCATAAGGCATTTGGTCAAAGATATTTCCTCCTTGACTTTGTAGCTTGTTGATCCATCGTCTAAAATGAGCGATGTTCTCTTCCATATTACCCATCCCACCACTAGTAACTGGACCGCAAACAATACCCACTGGTGCTGCTGGTAGTTGCGCAATTTCGTATAAGGCAATTTCCAGTAAATCTTCAAAGGTTTCTGAAACGGCAAGCCGGGCTTCAATTGAAGAAAGATCAATGTTTTCTTTCTGGGTCATGTGGGGGGATAATACACCAGAGGTTTTGTTTTTTCAATGGTTTGGCGGAGAGGGCGGGATTCGAACCCGCGATACCCTTTCGGATATGGCAGTTTAGTAAACTGCTGTCGTAGACCACTTGACTACCTCTCCAAAACGAGGTTATTTTATCATTTTCTGGTGTCGTTCTGAGCTTGATTTGAAAATTATGTTCGGGTTTTGTTAGTATTAAGGTGAGTATGGACAATAGGTTTGGCGGATTAGATGGTAGAAGGAAGGGAGGAGTTGTTTCCCAATTGAGACGGAAATTGAATCCGCAACTATACAAAGAACGCGGATGTAATATTGCGATAGAATCCCTGAGGCCAAAGAACTCCAACAAATTAGCAGAGATCGTAGGAGTTATTCTCGGCGACGGAGGAATGACTTATAACCAATTGCGGATAACCCTTAATTCAGAAAAAGACTTTGACTATGCTATTTATGTCGGTAATGTTTTGGGCAAATTATTCGGAGTTAGAGTGGGTAAATTCAAAAGAAAAGATTCAAAATGTATCGTGTTATATATTTCAGGAGTAAATATTATTAAATGCCTGTGCAACTCAGGCCTTAGCCTTGGTAATAAGGTTAAACTTCAGGTTGGTGTCCCAGAGTGGATATCAAAAAACCTGACCTATTCGAGGTGGTGTTTGCGAGGATTGATGGATACCGATGGAGGAGTGTTTCTAGATAAATACACCGTTAATGGTAAGCAATATTGTTATAAGAAAGTCTGCTTTACAAACAAATCGATGCCGCTTATAGATTTTGTTTATAAAACTTTGATCAAGTTTGGGTTCCACCCTCAAACCTACAGTGACAACAAAGTGTGGCTTTATTCGTATAAGGAAGTTGATAGATATCTGCTTGAAATTGGGAGTTCAAACCAAAGACTGAATAAATTCAAAAGCAAATAGGAAGGTTGCCTGTTAGAATTGAGGCTAATGATCAAAGAGGTTCGCTTCCGGGAGAGAAGAAGTTTCGACAAATTGGCGGCCCACCCACTCCAGTCCTGGGCGTGGGGGGAGTTTCGCGAGAAGACCGGAGTGGCGGTGATCCGCCTGGGGAGATACCAAAAAAGCAGACTGGTGGAAACCGCCCAGGTAACAATTCATCCTATCCCTCACCTCCCCTTCTCGATCGGCTACTGGCCCAAGGGGGTGGTGCCGAGTAAGGTAATGGTCGAGGCGGTAAAGAAGGAGCTGCAAAAAAGAAGAGCGATCATGGTAAAGCTGGAACCGAATGAAATAAAGAATCAGGAAACCCAGGAGGCAATCAAGAAGTTCGGGGGCAGAACCGGATTGATTGGTGGGAGATCGTTATTTACCCGCTGGTCATTTTGGCTGGACCTGACCAAGAGTGAGGCCGAACTTCTATCCGGGATGAAACAGAAGACCAGATACAACACCCGTTTGGCGGAAAAGAAGAAGGTGGTAATTACGGAGGATAACAGCCCTGAGGCATTTGAAGAATACTGGAAACTGACCGAAGAGACGACCAAGAGACAAGGGTTTTATGCCCACACCAAGAAATATCACCAACTGATGTTTAATACCCTTCAGCCGATGGGAATAGCCCATCTTTTTGTCGCCAAACATGAGGAAAGGACGCTGGCTACCTGGATCATCTTTGTTCTGAACGGGATAATGTACTACCCTTATGGCGCGTCGACGCGGGACGACCGGAATGTCTTTGGCAGTAATCTGCTGATGTGGGAGGTGATCAAATTCGGCAAGAGAAATGGCTGTGGGTTGTTTGATATGTGGGGCTCACCGGGACCGTCGCCTCGACCTTCGGACCCGTGGGCTGGATTTCACCGTTTCAAAGAAGGATATGGAGCAAAACTGGTGGAGTTCGTCGGGACTTATGACTTGGTGATTAATCCCCTGCTTTACTGGCCTTACCGGGCTGGCGAAGAAGTAAGATGGGTACTCTTGCGGTTACTACGAAAAATCAGCTAATGATAGATCTGCGCCAGACGAAAGAATGGGGAGATTGGCTCGCCGCGACCGGATGGGTGGTTGATAAGGTAAAAACAATGGACGGGAGTGATCTGCAAATCTTTATCCGGCCGATGCCGTTTTTGCCGATCGCTTTTTTTAAGCTCCAACGTTTCAATCGCGAAATCGACTGGCAGGACTTGGCGGAAACAAAAAGGAAGCATCACGTGCTCTGGTCGGTGATGGAGCCGGCCAACGAAAAGCCAATTCCTGACATTACAAAACACGGTTACCGACTGACCCGCGACCCATATCTGCCAACGAAAACGAGAGTCCTGGATCTAACCAAAAGCGAGAAGGCCCTGCTAATCGGGATGAGTGAGAACTTCAGACGGGTGATCAAAAAGGGAATGATGGCGAAGGTGGTTAAGATAAGCGCGGATCGGTTTTATGAGGGCTGGAAAAGATGGGCGAGGTCATATATTTTGCCGAGGGGGCAGTTTGATAGTTTGGTGGGGGCGTTTTCGTCAAAGGTCGAGTTTTGGGCAATGGAAAAAGACGGGCAGCCGCTTTCGGCGGTCATGCTTTTGTTCACCCCGGACACTTGCTTCTATTACCAGACCTGGACAAGCAAGATGGGCCGGAAAAGTTCCGAGCATGTGATTCTGACCTGGAAGACGATGAGGAGGGCAAAAAAACTGAAAAAGAAATACTACAACTTCGAGGGAATACAGGACAGACGCTTCCCGATTCCCAAATGGGACGGTTTCACGGAATTCAAACGCCGTTTCGGGGGGCAGGAGCTTTCCTATCCGGGTTCATTTCTGAAGTGGTTCTAAGCAGGACTAACACATATCAGCGATGATAGGAACGACCTCGATGCACGGGGTTCCCCAACTGTGATTTTTGAGAATGAACTCATGAATATCCGTGAGATTTTTTTTAACTGTTTTCAAGGTGATCAAGACAACGTCTTCACCCCGAACTCCGTCCGGGTCGGTATACATTAGGTGGACGTGGTCGTGAATCTTGGCGGTACCGCAAAGCTCTTTTTTGAGAAGTTCGCCGCATAGTTTGATCGCCTCGTCCCGACTAGGGCAGGGGATGTTTACGAATATTGGGTCGACGCCGTTTAGTTGTTTGCCCATGGAGATATTTTAGCTCGTTTTACCCGCTTTGTGAAATGCCGTTGGGCCAACAGTGGTGAAGAAAGTCGCAACGGGCACAGATGTTAGTGTCAGTGGTGCGCTCAAAGTTCATTGATCTGATCTCTTTCACTGAATCTTTGATGGTTTGCTTCAGTTCGTCTACTTGCCCGGGGGTGATGACGAACTTTTCGCGGTGGAAAACCCCATCTTTGTCCGGCTCGATGAATTCAAGAACCGTCTCGCCCACCCGATAGCCGAATGGTTTGTCCAGATCAGCCAGCAGGTTGTAGAAAATGAGTTGGCGTTTGTAATTGCCGTCGGGACCAGCGCCTTCTTTTTCCAAAACTCCCCGAGTCTTGGGGGCACCGGTTTTGTAGTCAACGAAGCGAACCGTTTTGTCGCTTTTGCTGATGAGATCGACCCGGTCGGACTTGCCCGAAAGGGCGATGTCATCGAGGAAGATGGGGGTGGTATGGCCAAAGTTTTTCTCGGTGAAAAGGACGGGCGCGAATTCATTGCGATAGTGGTCGTAATAGGCAGAAAGGATTTTCTTGCCGTGGATGAGGCGGTCTTTCATCTCGCTCTCGGAGAGGACTTCACGCTTTAGGGCTTTTTCAAAATCGGAAAGAAAAACTTTTTTCGGCGTGGGTTTGCCGGTTTTGTTCAACTGACGATACAAATTCTCGAGAGCATAATGGACGGCGGTACCGAAGCACATTGCAGGCGCCTTCGCCCGCGGAATTCGATAGAGATTGTCGAGCTTGAATTTGTAATGACACTGTAGGTAGGTATTCAAGGCAGTCGGAGAAAGTTTGAAATTGGCAATTAGCTCAGACAGATATTCTGCCTCGCCGTCGTGAACCGTCGGAGAAACATGAGTCAGGAGATCGGCCAGGACCTGGGGGGCGTTTTTCTCGTACTCTTCAGTTTTGATTTCTTTGAGGTGTTCTTTTGGCAGGTCAGAGAGAAACATGGCCGGGAAGGTCATTTTGGCAGAATGGGAATAGTTGGTCGCACCGGAGAGATAAACCTCCTGCTTCGCCCGGGTGAGGGCGACGTAAAAGAGGCGGCGCTCATCGGCATTTTTGTCCTCGCGGGAAAGGTCGGAGGAAAGAATTCCGGTTGGCAGTTTGATCATTTGGCGATTGGTTTTGTTGCCCCAGTGGGTGTCAGCGAAACGATAGACATAGACAATAAGCCACTCGAGTCCTTTCGCCTTGTGGGCGGTCGTGAGGGTAACCGCCGCCTTGTCAGAAACCAGAACCGACTCGGGCAGTTTGACCCCATGTTGCTGCATCAAATCGAGATTTTTCACATATCCAAAAAGATCCAAGGAAGGATTGGCGTCAAGTTGTTTTTTGACGTCCTCATAGAGAGTGCCGAAACGATTCAGTTCAGTGATTGGTTGGGGCAATTTCAGAATGTAGTCCATCAGACCTGATTCGACAAAGATCTTTTGAAAACTTTCCGAGAGAGTCAGAGAGGTTGCCTTTTTGCTCCAGGAAACAAAGAGACTAAAGGCCGTCTTGGTTTTTGAGTCGAGAGCTGGGTCGTCCTCTTGGAGCAGATCAATAAGGGAAACCCGTTGGGCATGCGCACGGCGAGACAGCTTGAGAATAGCTACTGGGTCGAGGTCAAAGTAAGGATAATTAAAAACGGTAAAGAGCTCGAGATCGTCGATGCGACCGGGAAGACTGGTCACGACACGAATGGTCTTCAGAAACTGGCTGATAAGAGGCGTGGTGAGGATGTTGGTACCGCCCTCGAGACGGTAGGGAATGCCTTTTTGTTTAAAGAGATCAACAAGATGGTCAAGGTCCCGATTTTCTTTGACGATGACGGCGATGTCTGAAGGCGAGGCGCCCGCTTCGATCTTCTCTTTGATGGAGCGGGCCAGGAATTCATCTTCAAAAACCGAGGAGTTAAATTTGGCAACTTTCACAGGCTGAGACAGATGGGAGACGTTGTGCTTCAGGGGGGAATCGACAACTAAAGCGGCGGCGGAAGAAAGGATGAGCTTGGTGGAACGATAGTTTTGATCAAGGCTAATTTTGGCGGTTTTCGGGAAAGTTTTTTCAAATTGATGGGTGTTTTCTTGACTTGCTCCCTGAAAACGAAAGATGGATTGATTCGGGTCACCGACGACGAAGAGATTGGCTTTCTCGCCCCAGAAACTGGCGAGAGCAAAGATCAGACGGTTCTGGGCGGAGTTGGTGTCCTGATATTCATCCACCAAAATATATTGATACTTTTCCTGGTAGGTTAAGAGAAATTCTTCGTCCGCTTCAAAGGCTTCGACGACCCAATTGATCATATCCTCATAATCGAAACGGCCGAGAACCTCCAGTTCTGCTTGGTACTTTTTGTAAATGGCGAGGAGATCGATATTCTTGCTGACCAACTTTTCTTTTTCGGCAAATGCGGTCTTTCCCAGGCTGTCTTTTTCGACTTCGAAGTCTTCGGAAAGAGCGCGAACCAGTTTGGCGAATTTTTTGACAGTAATCCCCTCGCGTTTGAGATCAGAGAGGCAACCAATGATATCTCTAAGATAAAGGGTGGGGTTGTTGAGTGGCTTCAGAAGCAGGAACGACCCGTCTTCGAGTAGGCCGGTAACGATCTCAATTTTTTCCAGATCGGTCGCGGCGACCATCCCGGCCGGGCGACTAAAACGTTCCGGGTTTTCAGCGATGATGTCATTACAGAAGGAGTGGAAGGTGGTGACCCGAACATGGTAGCCGTCTTGGCCGATGAGACTGATCAAGCGCTGTCTCATTTCTTTGGTAGCGGCTTCGGTAAAAGTCAGGGCAAGGATGGCGCCCGGGTCGGTATCGGTTTTGGCAAGGACATTCCCGATCCGGACACTTAGGATCTGGGTCTTCCCCGTCCCCGGCCCCGCCATGACCACGACCGGACCGTCGATGGTATCGACCGCTTTTTTCTGGTTTTCGTTTAGGGAAGAGTAGGCCCGCCCAAACTGCTTCGCAGATTGTGGCGGGCAGGCCTTTTGAAATGGTGTCGCCGGCATGAGCTAGTATAAGCTACTTCGCCTTTTCGCACTCAACGCGAACCCAGCGCCAGAGGCTGGTGTCGAGTCCAAGTTCTTCAAGAATGGCGAGAGTAAGATAACGATGGCGACCGAGGATTCCCCCGGTTTTTTCGTTGACGACAATAGGGTCGGTCTCTGGAAAAATAAACTCATAGGAGAGTCGACTAGCGAGAACAAAACCGAGTCCGTAAAGATACTCTGCCAGGGCTTTCCCATCCCGACCACGGAGGTCACCTAATCCCTCGTAATTTGCTCTCACCAGGTTGCTGACTCGGTCTGAAAAAGCCGCGAATTCCGGATAGCCGGCAGGTCTGTCTGGAAATTGTTTACCCTTAATTATCTGCCAAGTGATATCGCCGTAAAGAATTCCCCACTGGGGCTTATCAAAGTCAATTCCAAGCAAGGCGAAGACGGCTTTTAGTTGGGCACGCCTTTGTTTGGTAATATCAGGATCGGCGCCCGGGCCGGCTTCTATCAGCCAGGCAAGAAGACAGGCAATCTCTTCGATGATTTCGGCATGTAGTTCGGGGGTCAGTAAACTTTCAGCCTCCTGGGTATCTCTTGTTCTTTCACGAGCTTGTTCGAACCTACAGCCACACTCCATGCACATGAGGCGTATTATAGGGCAAGGTTAGTCTGCGGGCAAGCCCGCCGCGCCTTTGTCGAGATTTTTGGTGGAGCTGATCTTCTGGCCGAGGGTGGCGAAAGTTTGATTGGTATCGGACATTTGATTGGCGGCGTTGGTGATGTGGCGGTTCAGAGTCGAGAGGTTTCCCTCCAGTCTTTCGTAGTCTTTTCCAATCGCCCGGAGAAGGGCGAAAACCTCTTTGGTCTTGCCTTCGATTTTTTTGCCTTCGAAAGAGAGAAGGATGGTTTGGAGATGGGCATACAAAGTCGTTGGGGAAACGGGATAGACACGTAGGTCGCGGGCGTAGTCCATTAGTTCGGATAAGTTGACGACTTCGTAGTAAACCGCTTCGGAAGGAAGATACATCAGGGCGAAATCGACGGTGCCTTCGCCCGGCAGGATGTACTTTGAGCTGATATCTTTGACGTGTTTTTTGACATCACGGACAAAAAGATTTTTGAAGGCTTCTTTTTCCTTTTCGTCTTCGGAACGGAGCATTTTCTGGAAGTTCTCAAGGGGGAATTTGGAGTCGATGGGGAGAATGCCGGCATCGGTCTGAATGGCGGCGTCAACGATCTGACCGGATTTGAAAGCATACTGCAAAGAGAAAGATTTTTTGGGGAACATTTGGCCGATGAGGTCGCGGAGAACCTGCTCACCGATATTTCCCCGAAGTTTGGGACTCTTGAGATAGTCCTGAAGATCTTTCATGGAACGACCGACCTCAGAAAAAACACCGGCTTCTTTCTTCAGGTCGCCGATGACGGCGGTGGCGCGGTCGAGACGCTCGTGCAGCTCCCGGTAACTGCTTTGAAGAGTGCTGGTGAGGTGCTGGTTGCTTGTCGTAAATGAGTTTTGGAGGGAGGAAAGCCACTTGGTCAGAGTCTGGTCGTTTTTGGGTTGATCGAGCTTCTTGGCTAGGGCGAGATAGAGCAGGAAGAAACAAGCGGCGATGAAGGCGAGGATGATGAGTATTTCGACTGACATAATCTCATTATATAGTGGAGGCATGGGCAGAAGGCGAAAGGTCCCCGAAAGAAAAAAGAGGTACGGCTGGCTGGTTCTGGCGACGATAGCCGCCTGGCTGGTGGTTATTCTGATGTTTCTTTTTGTCGATCCGGAAAACATAAAGAACCTGGTCATCCCGGGAAGTTATCTACTATTTGTTTTGATGGCGGGACTTTCTGTTTTCCTGCTGCTGACGATAGTTTTGCTGTCTGCCAAGAGAGCTCTCTGGTGGACTGCTGGACTTGTCGTTTTCTTCTACCTGCGGGTTTGTGGGATGGGCAACTTGCTGAACGCGGTTTTATTGCTTGGGGTGATTGTATGCGGTGAGTTGTATGGCGAAATGGAA
>Ga0155845_127_pt1 | contig 22948 bp, 26 predicted proteins | sample RifCSPlowO2_01_FD_107499 | JGI IMG/M metagenome (GOLD analysis project Ga0155845, IMG submission 107499) | Candidatus Collierbacteria bacterium RIFCSPLOWO2_01_FULL_50_23 | reverse complement strand
ACTGTAAGGGTTGTGTTCAAGCGACTGGCAATGGTTCTGGCCCCCCCGTAAAGAGTGAGATTACCAGAGATGGTGGCGTTACCGACGATGTCGAGCTGTTCGGTGGGAACATTGTTGTTGATACCAACTCTGTCGCTGAGGGTGCTAGGATAAAGAAAACCATCGACAGTATCTCTGGTCCAGAAGCCCACCGTCGGAGTACCGGTGCCATCGCTTGTGATGTTTCCAGAGCAGGTATAGTTGCCGGTGGTGCCATCCAGAGTGCAGCCGGTATCAGCTGAACCACCGGAGAGGGTAAGGCTTCCCGAAGCTCCGGCTGGGCCGATGTTTACCGCGGTAGTAGCTCCAGCAAGAAGATTGAAGGTAGTAGCAGTAGTGGTCAGGTCACCGCCATTGATGGCCACGTCCCCAGTGGTAGTGATAGCACCATCGTTGGCGACAGTGAAGCGATTTGTCCCGCTAGTCGAGGCATTGATGAGGTTACCACTGCCAAGATTATTGATGATGAGGGCTGCGGCAGTGGTTTCGGCTTGAAGCAGGGCGGCGGGAGCGGAGGTGGAGTCGCCATAAACGGAGAGTTTGCCGTAGGCGCTGGCCGTGGCGGTCGCGCCAATGAGAACATTGGTGGTAGTAGACTTGGGATAGAGGGTCGTGCCGTCGAGGTTCCAGTCGTCGGTGCTGCTTCCGCCCTGGTTGGGTTGCCAAGTGGCGAAGCCATTGGCATCTGAAGTCAGAACATAGTCGAGCGTCGCACCTTCGGCTACCAGAAGCCGGCTGGTAGAGGTGATACCGTTGACAGTCAGGGTGTAGGGAGGTTTTGGGTTGCCCCCAATGCCGACGTGGCCGTCGTTGGTGATGACGAAGCGGAGGACTCCGGCGGCACTGGCGGCAAAGAGGTCGCCGCCGGTGTCATTTTGGCCGACGTCATTTTGGTTTACTATCAGGGCAGTTTGCCCCTTGCTGTAGGCATTGAGGACCAACTGACCGGGTAGCACGGGCGTGCCGACGGGTGAGCCGAGAGTGAGCCCGCCGGTGAGATTCATATTTCCGGAACGATCGAGCTGACCTACGGCCGTCCCCTTGGTCTTGGCGGTGAAGATGGGGGCGGTACCGGTCTGGTTGATGCTGAAAGCCGAGTTTTTGTAGGTATCGGCGATGATGTCTGTTTGCCCCTTGGTCGAGACGGTGAGCCGGTTGACCATCTTGGTGCCGGAAGCCAGGTGAAACAGAGTACCACGGGCGTCATTGTTGCCCACATAGCCTTCGATCAGGGTGCCGGTGGTCAGGTTGGCGTCGTTGACACGAAGAAAAACCCCCTTATCAACGCCGCCGTTGATATTGACCTTACCGCGGCCGTCCGGGGCGATGGTGATATTGCCGTCAGTGCCGACGTTCGTTGTCAAAGTCAAGGCGTTGCCCTTCAGGGCAAAATTGCCGGCACTGGCAATGATGGCGGGGGAGTTTCCTCCAAGGCCGATCTGACCCTTGCCGTCGACGACCGGGACAGTATTGGCGGTGGCGGACTCAGATGCGGGATACCCCTGGAGGGTTTCGGAGTTCATGGCATAGCCGGAGGTGGCAATTGGTTGCCGGGGGGAGAGTGTCTGTCCTCCCAAGGTAACTTCCATGAAGAGACTGCTATTCTCGGAAAAGACTTCCTGACCGATCTCCGGACCACAGGAACTGTTGCCAATTTGGGTCGAAAAGACGCCATCTTGATCTGGTATGACCTGGCATGTGGTGGTGCTATATAGTGATGAACCATCAGTAGCCTGGTTCCAGAGTTTGAAGACGACAGCTGTGGGAGATGAAATCGGATTGTCACTCGTGTCAGTCAAACGGCCTTGGAAGGCCAATTGACGATTTGGTCTGACTGGGGAAGCGGGATAAGCTTGTTCCTTGGGGGCATCCTTGAAGATCTGGTTGTAGCCGAAAATACCCAATGCCGTGGTGGCGAGAACTAAAATGGCCAGATGAAGATAGGGAGCATAACCCAAAGGAGGATATCTTTGTTCGACTTTGTTAGTGTTTGTTGCATAAATATGCAGGGGTCTGATATTGATACCAGGCGGGGGTTGGTTTTTTTCGAAGGGGTTGTGAGTAATGAAATTGCCATCGAGGCAGAATTGGACGAATTTTCGCAAGCTTGATTCCCGGCGGTTGATTACACTTGTACTAGTGTGAGATGTTTTGAGATGGTCAAAGTAGGTGGTTAGGGCACTTCCAATGAGAATCTGGTTGATATTTCTTGCCAATGCGCGGACTTCGTCTCCCCCGACCGCCGGTTTATTAGCACTCCAAGTCAGGAAGTGATTAAGGTCGGAAAGATAGTTTTTAACCGTCGCAAGGGTCTTTTTTTCTTTGATTAAATAGGTTTTGAAACGTGATACTAAGCTTAGGGATGATTTTGATTCACTCGAGGGGGTATTGATGGGTGTGGAAGTACCAAAGATAGGCAGGTCGAGACGGTACTCGATCGCGAGAAAGGTAATGAAGTGGCGAATTGAGGCCAAATAGCGGCGGTAGGTGGCTCCGGGTTTGGTTGCCAGGATGGCTTCCAGATAGTCGTTAATATGTCTTGCGGTAATAATCCTAGCCGAACTGATCTTGGTCCAGATCAGAAATTGGCGGATATCGGAAACGTAATTTTTGATCGAAATGCGAGATAAGCCGGATTCAGCCAGAAAGGCTTGAAAGTGACGGGTGATTTCAGTTGGGGCAGGATTTGGGTTCATTAGGGCGGCGGCTTTATTGGGCGAGAACGAATAATACTAAGGCCGGAATGATGAAGATCAGGGTAGCGGCGGCTATCTCTAGGCCTGCTTTGGTGCGGGAAGAAGCGATTGTCAGGCGAGGAGTCGATGAGAAGTCAATGATTTGCATGGTTTTGTAGATAAATATTTTTTAGGTTCAAATTAGACGAAATTAGACGCTCTTATACTAATCTAATAAGCGGGGATAAGTATGTCAAGTGTCGTCTTTTGAACTGAAGACGTGCACGGTGGAAATCTAGACGTCAGTAAACTGTCCGATAGTGTTTTGCCTTAAATACCGATACCTCTGCGTTATAATAACCTGGCGTGCGGAATATGATGCTATTTCACATTATTATCCTGCGGTAATACCGAATATACCTGCGGATATCCACATTTTCTCCTGTTGATTCTCTTTGCTATCTTATGAAATAGTATGACCCTCAAAAATATATATTTATCACAGACCTCGTATGACCCCAGCCTGATAGGCAAGAGGGGTTCTAGTATTTGAACTGTGTTAGCTCAGTATTGCCACCTCTTTGCCCTTTTGGAGGCATTACAGTGTCTTGTGGTAGCGGAAGAATCTTTGTCTTATCAGCAGAGTAACCAAAATCAGTATGGTGACGGCGATGATGATAACGATAACGATGATCGGAGTAGTCGTTTTTGGCGGGGTGACCCGTGTTGTAGTCGATGGAACTATGGCTGTAGCCATTGTTGGATTGTTGACCACCACCGATATTTTTAGATCTGCCGAGGCGGTACTATTTTTTGACATCTGATTTCTTTTTGTTGACTTTGATGATTGAACTTATGACTAGAATGGCAATGGTCGTCACCGCAGTTATTTTGATCGGAAGAACGAGGGTCGTTAACTCTGCGTGGCTGCTGCTATTTTCATTTCTCAAGTCCAGTGTAACAAGATAGTTGCCAAATGAGGTAAGTGATGGTTTGTAGACGAGCTGCCCGGAGGGCGACCCCTCAAGAACTCTTTCTGAGTTGGAGAGAATGTTGTTTGCCAATAAGTTCTGGGTTGAAACATTGGCGCCGTTTTTTTCGACTTTGAGGGCACCGGCTGATTTGACAAAATATTTGCCTAGGTTCTTGGCCGTGGCGGAAAAATAAATCGGCGTCAGACTATCAACCAAGTAAACATCGGCATAACGAAAGAGAAACGAAGTCTTGGTGGGGGCGAAATCGCTAATCCTGACCAGGGAGGGAGGGTGACTCAGTGGACTAATGGTCAACAACAGATTACTGCCAATGGCGGCGCCCATGGTCGAACTGACATTAGGAGTATCCTTGACTACAGAAGAAACAAGCAGAGTGGAGTAAAGATCGCCGCTGCCCGTTCGACCGGGGACGTTAATAGTTAGGATCAATTGTGTACTCTGATTGGCGGCGAGAACAAAGGGTTCATTTAGTTTGATATCGCTATTGCTCAGAGAAAAATATTTTAGCCACTCGGGGAGAAGATTGGGTCTCAGGGAGGGGTTGCCGAGCGCGTCACCCGGGGTAAAGGGAATAACCCGGGCGACAAAAGTTTGTTCTGCGGCAGAGTTGTTTTTGAGGGTAAAGACCTGGGTGATCGTCTTTCCCGGCTTGATATTGGCCTCGAAAATCGAGGGGGAGAGAGAAAGGCCCAGGACCCCCGCCTCTGCCGCTCTTGGTGAAAATAGGGGAAACAGGAGCAAAATCATACCGATGGTTATACTTTTTTTGGGTTTCATTTTTAGTATGAAGGCAGGGCAATAAACTGAATCGAATTTTCGTAAGTGCCATTCCCCTGAGTCGGAGAGATATTGGCCTGGAAGGTAATTGTGGCGGTTGCCTTTTCGGTCCGCCCCGGCTTTCCCATAAGGGTGACCGGAACTTGATTACTCTGATTGTTGGCAAAGGGACGAAAATAAGTGGAATCAGTGAAGTCGTTTTGGTCAACGTCATCGCCACTCATGTTGTAGCCGAAGCCATATGAGATTGTGGAAGTCCAGGGGGAGGCGCGATTGGGAGTACATTTTTCTTTTGGATCACAGACGGTATCAGGAATGGTTGACTGACTTTCGCCAATCTGAAGGGAGTGGTCCTCAATTGCTTTGACGGAGTAGCCATGGACTCCGGCACCACCGACGGTCAGAGTGGTATTGGCACCGCCAAAAGTGCTGGCGATCAAGGAACCCAAAGAGATCGCGTCAGTGCCAAGGCTGAAACTAAATGGTTCACTCGTGGCCGTGTGCTGGAAACCGCTTCGCAGACGATAGCCGGTGGTCTCGAATTCACCCGAGACAGTTTGACCAACGGTGGTACTTAACTTCACGGAGCTGTTCCCGACGGTACCGGATACAATGTTGATGGTTCCCATTTTGATGATGTACCCACTGCCGCTCATGTCCGCGGCTTGGACGGTTTTGATGGGAAAGATCACAATGGCCAAGACTGCTATAAGTCCAATGGCGACAATCGGGCGACTTAGCTGATATAGTTTGTTGATAAAGTTCACGTTGATATGATTTGTTATGTGAGTAGTTTGATATAGATGGATGTAATTATGCTTGCGAAGTGATGTATTTGTATTTGAGGCTAAGGAGCCCAAGATAAACCCGAAAGTCTATTCCTGTTCATGCTTTTCAATGTCGTTCTCCAGGTCATTGGCTGATACGTGCAGGGAAATCAGGTCGCGGTGCAGGCTTTTGAGCTTTTCCTGAAGCCTGAAAGGCAGGAGATTGCTGCTGATTATCAGACTGGTAGTGTCGAGCAAGCTGACCAGAGTAGGTTTGGCTTTGGTGGAAAGCCAAAGTAAAGTATCAGTTTCTTCTTCGCTGATGATTTTGTTCAGGATCATGATTTTGCCGGAGTCGTGTTGGGACTGAAGGTATTTTCGGCCGAAAAGTGATGCTAAAGGAGTGATAAAAAAGAGGGTGACCAGGTTGATGATCGCCGGCTCGTCGAAACGAAACGAGAGATCGAGGCTGAAGAGAATGATCAGGATTAGTGAAAGCAGAACTGCCTGAAATGGCTCGAAGAGAAGACTTCCACCAAAGAGGAGGAAGTAGAGGAGAAAGAAGAGCGGGGAATGAACTCCACCGGAAGTAAGCACCAGAAACAGTATCAAACTAGTAAAAATTACAGCATCCAGGATTGCCAGAACCCGGTCACGTTTCCCCGAAAGGAGCTTGCTGCCAAAGTAAAACAGGATCAGGAGCCCGACGGCCTGAAGATTGAAGCTGCTGAGGGTGCTGTTTTTGGTCCAGAGATAAGTCAGACTGACCGAGAAGAGGAGAAATAGAGAATGAAAAATAAAAGTAAACATTAGGTCCACTTTACTATATCTAATAACCAAATAACAATTTGTATTACTTTGAACTATATTCATCACACTTTAGACATTAGTGCTAGCTAACTCTGCTATGTGTTAGTTAGCACTCGCTACTTATTGCACTTTTTGTTGGGAGAATATAATTGTGCTAGAGTGAACTTGATGAAGGGGAAGTTTGTTGGTTTGATAAGACGCTTTACCTGGCTCGACTGGCTGCTTTTGGTTTTGCTTTTTGGATTTTTTGCCTATTTGGTGGTAGTTTCCGGGAGTCGTATATTCAACAGACGCCCCGCGCCCGTTGAGTTTTTGGCCGGAGAGGCGAAGGGAGCAATGATGGGCAATATCTGGATTGATGTTTCGGGAAGCGTCGTTTCACCCGGGGTATATGAGCTTCCGGCACAGTCCCGGGTAAAAGATGCCCTGGTGGCCGCGGGCGGTTTTTCCGAAAGTGCAGATCGGGAGTATGTGGCGCGGGAAATCAACCTGGCTGCCAAGGCGGTTGATGGTCAAAAGATATTTGTGCCGGCCTTGGTGAAATCCGGTATGGGAGTCACGGCCCCTGGGAGCAGTGCTATCACAAAGATAAACGTAAACAGTGCCAGTGCCACCCAACTGATGACCTTACCCGGAATAGGCGAGGCTCGGGCGGCTGATATCATCAAGAACCGTCCTTATATCAAAGGAGATGACCTGGTAACCAAGAAGGTTCTTTCCAAAACGGTATTCGACAAGATCCGTGACATAGTCACTGCTTACTAATGAGATGGCGGATAATTCTCCTTTCTTGTTTGTTACTGGGTCGGGCGGTTTTTAACTATTTGGTGACGCAAACCCACCAGTTGGGAAGCCACCCGCAGACTATGGACGTTGTTGCCCCGCTGCGGTCAAAATTGGTGGCGATTGCGGAAGCGAACTTGCCCGAGCCGGAAAGCGCTTTGGTCTTGGGGATAGTCCTGGGGTATAAAAGTAGCTTGGGAGAGCGTTTCTATCAGGCTCTGGTTGAGTCCGGGACTCTTCATATGGTGGTGGCCTCGGGTTATAACGTGATGATAGTGGCCGGACTGGCCCTCTCTGCTTTTCTGATAGTTTTCAAAAGATGGCCTGCGACCCTGTTTTCAATTGCGGTCCTATTTTTTTACGTGCTCCTGACGGAGGGGGAGATCTCTATCATTCGGGCGACGCTGATGGGAATGGTGGTTTTTGTAGGTCAAGCCTTGGGTAGGGGAAGTCGAGGATGGTGGAGTTTGCTTTTGGTGGTCACAGTCATGGTCCTACTTGACCCATTGGTGTTTACCAGTATTAGCTTCCAACTTTCGGTGACCGCGACTTTCGGGGTGGTGGTTTTGGCTCCCCATATCAGCAAGCGGGTCAGGGAAAACAGCGCGGTGGCTGTTGGGGGGATTGAGAAGCTGGATTTGTCGACGAGTCTAGCCGCGCTTTTGGCAACTTGGCCGGTGATCTGGTTTCACTTTGGCGGGGGGAGTCTGATTTCCCTGGTTAGCAACAGCCTGATCTTGCCTTTGGTTCCGCTTGTGATGGCTCTTGGGGGGGTGATGCTCATCGCCGGCTTGATTTTTGCCCCACTGGGGCTCGTGATGTCTTGGCCGACGTATGCTTTGGCCCACCTGGTGGTCATTTTGGTAAGGTTGTTCCCGAGTCTAATATAATGACATGGATGGGAAAGTATCTGAGGCTATTGCGCTTGCAGGATCAGCATTTTCAGTTTGGTTGCGCCTTGGCCGGCGGTGTCTACTTGTCCGGTCATTATGTTTGGATAATCACCTGGGCCATCGCGACAACCCTAATTTCACTCGCCTCCTTTATTACGAACGAATTGACTGATCGGGAAGATACCGATAGGTTTAGCTGGAACAAAGTTCACTTGAGGAAGGGAGATAAATTGAATTCGACGGTAGTGGTCCTGATGTGGGTGGTATTTGTGGTAAACGGCTTATGGTTGTCCTGGCAGCTTGGAGTTTTCATCTGGGGTCTAGCCATGTTGCTAATCGGGGAACTCTATTCGTTTAAACCAATTCGTTTCAAGGCAAGACCCGGTTTTGATGTTCTGGCGCAACTTACGGTTTGGTGGTGGATACCCTTTATCGTGCCGGTAGTTCACTTTTCTGCGGTTGGTTCTGTTTTTTGGATTTTTGTGGCTGTAATGTCACTGCTGATATGGGGTTTCTTTTACCCCTATCAGCTCTCCGACTTTTCCGCGGACGAGAAGACGGGGCTTGGCTCGACTCATATAAGGTTAGGAATGAGACAAAGTCTGGTTTTTGGTCTGATTTTTGTGGCGATTGGAGAATTTTCTTATTTTTACCTTCGGATGTGGTCAGGTCAGGAGTGGAGCTTGGTTTTTGCTCTGATTTGCCTCGTCTCCCTGGTCTGTTACTTGTTTTGGCTGGGGATGAACAAGCGAGCTAACCAGGAGACATCAATGCAACGGTACGTTGGCATCATGAAGCCGGTAAGCTGGCTGATGGTGCCCTACGTCATCTGGTGGCTAGTCAAATGAAGTGGTGGCGCACCTTGGGCTTGGTGACTTTGCTTTTGCTATTTTTTACACTCACCCAACTTCCCGACGGGAGACTGCATCTTGTCTTTTGCGATGTGGGTCAGGGAGATGCCTCATTGGTGGTCAAGGGGAGCTTCCAGATGCTGATCGACACCGGTCCGAGGAACGGTGGGGTGATGAATTGCCTTTCTTCCCACATGCCCTTTTGGGATCGAAATCTGGAGGTGGTTGTGGGATCTCATCTGCAGGCTGACCACTTTGGGGAAATGAAAAGTGTTTTGGGTCACTACAAGGTGGGTGAGATAGTGCTATCTGCGGATCTACCTGCCACGCAAACGATGAAAACGATGTACGATCAGATCAAGAGAGACAGGATCAAAATAGATATCGCCGAAAAAGGTGATCGGATACGATATGGTGATTTGTATTTCGACATATTATGGCCTAGCGACAACTCTGGGAAAGTGGTCTTGGGCAAGACGACTGATCCGAATGAAAGAGCCCTGGTTTTGCGGCTTTCTTATCCGGGGCTAACGGCATTATTTACCGGCGACATTGGAGAAGAGCAGGAGTTGGCACTCCTCACGGAAGGGGTGCTTGGCCACGTCGATATTCTGAAAGTGGCCCACCATGGGTCAAAATACAGTTCGTCAACAGCCTTTAGTGAAAAAGTCAGCCCTGAATGGGCAGTGGTCTCGGTGGGAAGTAAAAATAGTTATGGCCATCCGGCGGCAGAAACCCTGAAGCGATTTGATGCGGTGGGGGCACAAATTTGGAGGACCGACCGGCAAGGAGAACTCGAGTTCGTCGGTGACGGAAAAGGATATAGGCCGAAGTGATTTTTTGAATTGGTTCAAGTTATCCTATATAATATCTCAATGATTCGTTACTATTATGTCGATGATAAAACACCGATTCGAACTCCTGAGGAGGTGGAGCCTGGGATAAGCAGATTGATACAACTTGCGGTCGAACACGGTTTTGATCCGGAATGGTTAGTCGAAAATAATGTTGAGAATCATGAAAAAGCCCATGCCTTGGCTTATTTCCGGTTGACTTTAGATCAGGCTCCTTACGTCTTAATGGGAGTTAGCCTGAACGACGATGGTTCTCCGAGAAGTATTTTCGTGGAAATCCCAGTTCAGGATTCTGAAATAGAATTACGCATCTGTTGCGCGCCAGAAAACATGAGTTGGTCTGATCGAGAGGGAGTAAAATTTCATTTGAGAAGAATAAGACAAAGGGAGAGATAGCGTTTGAGTTTCCTGTTAGAATGTTCGTATGGGTTTTGCGCCTAAAGTAGTCAATCTTTCCGGTTTGAAAGTGGTCTTGGTAAAAGATGATCGCGAAAGTGTCCTAGTCCAGGCTCTGCTTGGCTCCGGTTCGCGCGAGGAGACGGATGAGGTCGCCGGGTCGGCACACTTTTTGGAGCACTTTGTCTTTAAGGGAACAAAACAATTTCCGGGAATGTTTGATGTTTCGGATGCGATCGATGCTGTTGGAGGTGGAAGAAATGCCTTTACCGGGAACAACGAAATGGGTTTTTGGGCCAAGACCGCCAAACACAAGGTTGATTTGGCTGTCAAAGTAGTGGGTCAGCTGGTGACCGAACCATTACTGCCGGAAGAATACTTTGACAAGGAAAGGGGGACGATCCTGGAGGAACTGGCTATGTATGAAGATCAACCGGATAGCAAGGCGGGAGAAGAAATGTGGAAACTGCTTTATGGCAAGACGAATATGGGCCGGCCGGTGATCGGCACGAAGGAGAGTCTGGCGGCGATGAGCTTATCATCTTTGCATGACTATATGAGGAAATGGTTTGTGCCAGAGAACGCCTTGGTTGGAGTGGTTGGGAACTGGGACGACGATGGTCGACTACTTGCCCTTATTGAAAAGGAGTTTTCCGGTCTGATCAGGAAAAGGGGTGAAAAACTTGAGAAAAACATGTTTACCTGGGAGCTTGGCCACAAACCAAAGTCGATTTTGGTGAGCCGGAAAACAGAGCAGGCGAATCTTTCGATCGGATTTCCCGGTCTTCCGATCGGTCACCCGATGCGCTTTACCTCTTACCTGACCAATATTATTTTGGGCGGCGGCGGCCTGTCGCGACTGTTTAAGGAAGTGCGGGAGAAAAGGGGCTGGGCGTATACCATTGGGTCGGGAACCGAAAATTACACCGACTCGGGGGCAATCCTGGTCGGAGGGGGTTTGCCCAAGGACAAGCTGGCAGATGCGGTGGGACTGATTTTGGAGATAATCTGGGGGATTGGGGGAACTGGCAAGTGGGGAATCACCGGCAAGGACCTGGCAGTTGCCAAGGAATGTTACAAGGGCCGTGTCAGTTTGGCCTATGACGACCCGAAAAAGGTAATGGGGTTTGGCCTAAACGAGATGATGTTTGAGAAGAAGATCTACACTCCTGAGGAGATCAGGCAAGCGGCGGACAAGGTGACCCTAGAGGAGATTCGGGAGTACTGCAAGATGGCATTCAGGCCGGAGCATCTGGCCTTGGCGGTAGTCGGCGATTATGAAAAACTGCCGTTTGAGATAAAATAGCCCTCACTGCCCATACGGGTTTGACTTTTGACCTATAGTATGCTATAAGATAGTTTGTTCTTTTATAGCACAATGGGTTGTGAGTTGGGTCAAACTAAGAATCCTGGAGGGGACGGACCTCGTGATTTTTAGTTTGACCCAGCCACCCCCCGCACCGCATCTTGCGGGACGGAAACACGGCTGGGGAGGAGAAATTTAATGTACCGGAAGCTGCTGCTGATCCTTTTGATCCTGGCGGCCGTCGTAGCGCTGGCGGTCGATTCCACCCCCACTGTCGTGGTGGTGACGGCGACGACGCCGCCCACGGCCACTTCAACGGCCACGGCGGTTGACGTAGCGGCGCTATGCGCCGCTTCTTCGGACGGTTTAATCACCGTCATGGGGGTGACGGCCCAGTGCCCGGCCACCCCCACTGTCGTGGTGACGGCGACGACGCCGCCCACGGCCAGCCCGAGCCCGACGGCTAGCCGCACACGTCAACCACCGTCGCCGACGGCGACGGCGAGTAGCACGTCGGAGTCGACGCTAACGCCGACACCGACGTGTCCGGAGGGGTTCGATTATGTTTCTCCCCCCGGCAACTACTGCCAGGGGAAGGAGGAGAACGTCACGGCGACGGCAACACAAAGGCGTCTGCCCCCTCCGCCGACGCGGACTATACCGCCGCCGGAGGAATCAAGAACCCCTCCGCCACCCGCTCCCTAACCACAACTCCAGGGGGCCTCACAAGAGGCCCCCTGGAAAAGAAGTTCTAACCAGGGGTCGACAAAAATAAAAACGAACGACCTTATTTTACGCGTGCTTTTGGGATTTTATGAGCGCTTAGAGAAGTGTAATAAACTTGAGCGCTGATATAAAATGGTCGGGGTGGTGGGAATTGAACCCACTGTCTCTACGTCCCGAACGTAGCATGATACCGATTCACTACACCCCGAATGATGATATTTTACACCTGATATACTTTGGCGGTAGTCGGCGATTACCAAAAACTGCCTTTTGAGATAGAATAATTTCATATGTCACCTGACGCCTTGTACGACAAAGGGTTCTTTTTTAACAGAAACCACGCAAGCAATTTGCGGCTCGCGGAGTCAAAAAACGTGCTATTGGAGCACCGCCACCCTTGGCCAATTTACGATTCTCCAGCTTGTAAGACAATGGATTCTTTTTTGAGAATAATATCGGAGGAAAGGTTAGCTGATGAACTGAAGTCGTTAAGGGAGAGGCGTGGTCGAGGGCTGCGGGCTCTGGATGTGGCTGGCCAAGGTTCTTGGCTTCTAGACTATACCAAAAACGGTATTGGCGAGGTGGTCGCCGTGACCTTGCGAGATTTTCGGGATCCCGAAAAACAAAAAGAGGACAGATCGCACCATCTAGAAGTAGTCGAGGGTGACATTTTTCGTGGGAAGACTTGGTTAGAAATATCGAAGCGTTCATCAAAGTTTGATTTAGTCGTGTGTCGTCCTGAGGGACCGATGCACGATTTGTCTTCGAAATCAACGGCATTGGCGTTATTGGATAAGATGTATCAAATGTTGGATGTGGGAGGGATTTTATTGACACAGATTCCTTTTGGGTTGATCAAAATCTCTGGCACGGGGTGGATCGAAGTACTATCGGCGATTCCTGGTCTTTCGGTAAGTTACGATGAAAATGAGGCCTTTGGATTGATTCATACACCCGTGTTGATGATAAGGAAAGATGGTGGGGCGCCGAGCAACCTACGATTTTTAAGGACCTCGCCGGTAAACTCTTCAGATCGCAAAGAGCATATCGAGACTACGGTGGGGTGAAATTTCGGTTGAGAGGAAGCTTTTTGCGAGGAGTATCGGTGGATCATCGATACCGGCGACCTTGAGGCCTAAAATATGTCTAGTACAAAAAAATGTACAAAAAAATGTTGACAAAAGACACACGGTGGTTGTATACTACAGGCCAGAATGAGAAGGGAACAGTTTTTTCTTCCTGCCGGCGTTAGGCTTGATGGTGCCGGTTTTTATAAAGAGAAAGTTGTTGTGTCCAAAGAAAGACTCGATTCTAAAGAAGTCCTTGTTGGGGTTTTGGCCGATGAGATTGTAAATGGAACGGATTCAGTACCGGGCGATTTTCGGGTCAATCCAGGCCGTTTTCGTGAATATGATGATGTTAACCCTCAGTTTGGTAGCGTTACCGATTTTTGCATCGCCGCTGCGCGATTTGTGGAGTCGTACGGTCTGACTTTATCCGAGGTGATGGCGGATCTGGAAGAAGCGGTGAGGCTGGCAGCTGTTGAAAATGAGTCAGGTTACCAGACGGCTTTTCGCAAGAGAGCGGAATCAGGGGAACAACTGCGGAATCTTCCAAACGACATTGAACACGCCGTGATCAACCTAACACGAATGTATGGCAAGGTTCTGGTTTTGAAAGACTATGTCGACGGCCGTCTTCAGGCCACACCCAGAGGTGGAGTAATGGGGTTGACGTCTTATACGAGTCGTCAACACAAAGAGCCCACTGCTTACGAACTCAGTGTTCAGGCTAGGCTGGATGAGATTCGAGCGAAGATTGTCAAGAGATTTGTCCCCGCCCAGATGGATTCTCCGATTGTGACTTAGATTTTGTGTCCTGGGGGGGATTCGAACCTCCGACCTGCTCGTTAGGAGTGAGCTGCTCTATCCAACTGAGCTACCAGGACATACGGATATTTTACTGCAATGGAGTTCGAATTGCCGACCTCCCCGCTAAGCGGGGCGCTCTATCCAACTGACCACCGCTTGGCGGGGCAAGGCTACCAGGATAGGTAGCTGTGTTTTACACCTCCAACGACCTATTTGAGGTCGAGGGAGATTAGGTTATTCGCCTCCGGTTTCTGATTGAGGTTGCTTAGGATCAGCAAGCGGTTGCCGTCGATACTGGCGGCGGCAAAACCGTTGTTGATTTGAGTGGAGATAATCAAAGTGAGATTGTTGCCATCATATTCGACGATTGAGACCCCGTCCGAATTACCAACCACTAGGTGGCGACTGGTCGAGTACCAACTCAGATTTTGGGTAGAATGAGGATCTGTCTGCCCGCGCTCGAGTCTAATCTGGCGAATGATTCTGTTGAGTTCGCTTTCGGGAGCAGGTTTGGTTTTACTGCCGTTTGTGGGTGTTGGTGTTGGCGGGGTGCCGTCAGTAATCAGAGGCTGTTGTGTTTGGGGATTATAGTTAGCTTCAGAAACCTGATAATTGCTGTCTTCTTTGAGGTCGTAGACATAGGTTTTTCCGGCGGTTAGTTTCCGTGATTGGATGGCTGGGTTGATACTGGGGATGGTTTTGCCGATCAAGTTGTCAGGTAGGTCGAGGTTCTCCTTGGTGGTATAGAACAATTTTTCACGGTCGGGAGAGAAGTAGACGTTCACGGCCGACTGTGTCGCAATTTTCACCATCAATTCAGGAAGACGGACCAAGTTGTTTTTGTTGATACTTCCAAGCTGCTCCTGCCATTGGGAAAGGAGGAGAGAGAGTCTAATAGTCGTATCCACCAAGTTTTTTGCCTGATTCATGTTGCGGGTAGAAAGCAGATGACTGGCGACGATTTTTTTACCATCGTGGAAGACGGCCAGGATCTGAGTTCCGTCAGGTGACCAAAGAAGTTCCGCCTTGGTGTAATCGTAAACGCTCATATCCGCAATCTGGATGATCTGATTGCCCAGGATCAGGTTATTGGCTAAGGACAAGACGTAGACGCCGTTGTCTTGAACAAAAGGTGAATTGGTTAGGACATAAACCAGCCGATTTCCATCGGGACTGACGATGGGCTGATTGACTTGATAGAAGGTAAGTGGGGTGCTACTGGGAATTGCCGGAAAAAGACGGGCGTCAGTAGTGCTGACCAGCTCGGGCTTGATTGGGACTGTTTTGGTCCAGGGATAGAAACCGGTCTTGATGATCTTGATTTTGTAATCGGCCGGAGAGAGATAGAGGGTGTCATCGGTGACGGTGGTTAGCCGGTCATTAACAAATACCTGGGCATTTTTGGGGTAGCTGGTAGTCGAAAGCAGGCCGGTACTGTTGAGTGACATTTTACTGATGCTGGGGCGATAACCTTTGGCGATTTGAATAGCCAACAGCGTTCCTCCCACGAGGAGGAGGGAGACAAAAATGGTGATGAGGAGACGACTACGCTTGATCGAGGTTGACACGATGGCTTCTATTATAGCAATTGAGGGAGTTCGGGAGCCAAAATGGTCGGTCTGGGCGTGTTACAATTCAGCCATGAAATTCTCATTATCTAAGAGAGTCGGGATCGACTTGGGGACAGCGAACTGTTTGGTATATGTGGTCGGAGAAGGCATTGTAATGGAGGAGCCGACCGTCGTAGCTGTATCGCTGACGGACTCCAAGGTACTGGCAGTAGGAAAAGAAGCCGAAGTAATGTTGGGCAGGACACCGGGGAACATCAAAGCCAGTAAGCCGATGCGTGACGGCGTGATCGCTGACTATGTCGTAACCGAGGCGATGATGCGTTATTTCCTCCGAAAAGTGAGTGCAACCAACCAATTCTTCAAACCGGAGGTAATGGTGTGCGTCCCAGCCGGTGTAACCCAGGTAGAAAGGCGCGCAGTCTTGTCAGCCACCATGAGTGCCGGAGCAAGGGTCGCCTATCTAATAGAAGAACCATTGGCAGCGGCGATCGGCGCGGGCATTCCGATCGCAGAGGCGAGCGGCAATATGATTTTGGATATGGGAGGGGGAGCGTCCGAGGCGGCGGTGATTTCTCTGGGCGGGGTGGTCACGTTTAAGAGTGTTCGGGTCGCCGGTAACAAAATAGACGAATCTATATCGCGCTATGTCAGAAAGAAACATAATTTGGTGATTGGAGAAATAACGGCAGAAAAAATTAAGGTCAAAATCGGCAGTGCCACCAACCCGCTCAAAGAAGAAACACTCGAGGTGACGGGGAGGGATAGTGTCACCGGACTTCCCAAATCGGTGGTCGTGACCGCCGGCGACGTTTTTGAGGCAATTAGCGATCCGCTTGGCCGGATAATCAACATGGTCAAATCTGTTCTCGAGGAGGTTCCGCCCGAGCTTTCCAGTGACATCATTGATAAGGGGATTGTTATGAGCGGGGGAACGGCAACTCTGCGTAACTTTGATAAATTGTTGACTCATGAAACCGGCGTTCCGGCCTTCGTGGCGGAGGATCCACTTAGGTGTGTAGTAAAAGGTACTGGGGTAGCTCTTGAAAATCTGGAGCTGTATCGTCGCAGTATCACTACAACAAAATAATTTTCCGAATGTATCAATTTTTTATTGTGATTAAATCACTCGCGATGTTCGAGTGCCAAACAACCTGTTGAGCCAAGAAGTGGTTTGTTTTGATTGCGATATATGGGGTTTCTCACCGCTGTAATGTTATAGAGACTTGGTTACAGGGAAGGAGACCCGATCGAACACTGTGTTTACCGGTCTGATCACCGGTTCGCATTCAGACAGTATGTTGACGGGTCTTTGTTGACCCTTCTTTATTCAGAATAGTTTTATTCGTCCTATACCCCTTGGGGTAGGGTATGGCTGCTGTGCGGAGATTGTTGGCCTACCGGTTAATTGTTTGCGTTAATTTGATTTCTGTTTTTCGTACGAAGGAAGTGCAAAAACACATACCCACCCCCCATACATGTTAGATAAAAATATTGATGGACCAATAAAATAACCATGTTTCCCCCATTGTTAGCCGGGATGCTCGAGTGTCAAAAGCTATTTTCTAGGCTACTTGTCCAATTGCGTCGATAAGTTTAACCCGTCTTTTGAAACTGCGGTATTCGATTTGGTTCACGCGGGGGTGGTTGCCGACGTTGTTTGACTTGATCGGGCATCCACCGGCATTTCTCGCGTTTTTTTCGTTCACGATAGATAACCATTTTGGAAAGATCGACCAAACCATTCCGTGACCGTTTTTCGAACGTTGCGTTTTTTCTGCCCCAATTATTGGCTGGTATCGTCCTATCCGGGGGAATTTCACTTCAAAAACGCAGGGTTTATCATCATCAAACCGCATCTGGCTTCTTAGAATTATCGGTTGCCAGTTCTCCCCTTTTTCATCGGCCGATGACCATCTTTGCCAACGACCAGTTGTGTCTATAACTTTCTATTTCGGTTTTGCCCATATTCGCTCTTGAGCGGGCGATAAGTTAAATAATAGCCTTAGTATCTGAATATCTAAATTGCTCATTCTCTTGTCGATGTTACCTAGTTAGCTTGCTTTTTGAAACGCTATAGTATATTTCCCGACCATTTTTATATCCGTTCTGTTACAGGATATGAATAAGTAACTTATAGTACTGTGTCTTTTTTGAATTTTTCGAACCCAACTCGTTTTTGGAGATCCAATTTCATCAAACGAGTAGCTTTGGGTCGCGAAGATTGACTACCTTGACCTGTTTTTTGGCCTAATACATCGCACGAATACCATAATCTGACCATTTGGCACCCTGGGGTGGCGAGTGATAGTTCTGAAGCTAATTCTATCGGGATAGTTTTGTCCTGATTCAGGTTTGGGGCGGGGCTATCTATATAGTATCATTTAGGAGTGAATAAGCAAGTATTGGGGACAAGGGTTGATCTGGTAACCCGAGACGAAAGTTTTTCTATGATCAGGGATTGGCTGGAGTTGTCAGGCGGGAGGCCCAAAATAGTGATGACAGCCTACAGCGAGTTTTTTGTGACTGCATTACGCGATGTTGACTTTGGAATGGTCCTAGAAGGCGCCGATTTGGTCACCCCTGATGGTATAGGTCCTTTGGCTGCGATATATTTTCAGGGCATTACAAAGTCTTCTGACCATGCCGTCATAAAGTTCCTCAAAGGAATTCAAACCGGGGCGGCAATTCTTTCCGGACGAGTCGGGTTACCGGTTTCCGGGTACTGGCTGTTCAAGACGTTAGTTGGGCAAGCAGGAGAAAAAGGTTGGAAAGTGTTTTTGTTGGGCGGTTTTGGTGACACCGCAGAAAGGCTTTCCCATAAATTGAGATCGGAAAACAAAGAGCTTCGAGTAGAGTCTGATGCCGGGGCACAAAATGGGAGTGAAATGGAGGGGGCGGCAAACGAGAAGGTGATTGAGAAAATTAATCGGTTCGCGCCTGACCTGCTATTCGTTGCCTACGGGCCGGTGAAGCAAGAGAAGTGGCTGATGGCCAGTAAGGGGCGCTTGAACGCGAGGGTGGCGATGGGAGTGGGGGGGACTTTTGATGAGGCGCTAGGCAAGATTCGCGAGGCCCCTGTTCTCTTTGAGAGAATTGGTCTAAAATGGTTATGGCGGCTCCTCCAACAGCCGCAGCGTCTGCCCCGCATATTCAAGGCTACCGTTGTGTTTGCCTGGTTGGTTTTTGCCAAAAGTTTACGAAGCGGCAAAAAATAATCCGTTTGTTTTGACCTGGTCTGTTATATAATGATATAATTAGTTTATGGCAAGTGAAAGGGAAATTGTTATCGACAAAAGACGTGAGCCCGAATACGGTTGTATTGTGACCGCCGATGGTGTTCCAATGGTAATCACCGGAGAACCGGGGGAGGAGGCGCTGTTAATGGAAAAGAGGTTGAAATCCGAGGAACAATACGGCCTTTTCCTTCGCTTGGTTCGTTGCTGGGCCCTGATGGAGAAGCGCCGTCACTCGCGGGCTATGTTTTCAGATCTAGAAGTTTCTGGACACTCCGAGCTTGGATCCGTCGGTTTGACTTGTTTACCCGTTGATGGAGAGGAGGGGGCAAATATGTGGTTGGTGCTTGACGTTAGTATTTTGGACCACTTTCTGGCTCTGACGACACAAACCGATGATGTTTGTTTTGGCTTGGCTGGTGTTGGACGAGCTGACCAATTGATAGTGATGGATAAGTGGGATTCTACAAAGATTGGAATCCGTTTGGGCCTCTCCGAGTTTGTCGGTCTATTTCATGATCAGATCGAGGCGATTGAGAATATGTTGGTCCAACAGGAAGAGAAGACAAGAAAATAGATTATTTGTTTCCTCCGGGATTGATGCCGAGCATCCAGAGGACCGATTCTTTTTTGTAGCGACGATCACCGCGAGAGTTGATGCGAATGGCGGGAAGTTTGCCGCGCTTGCCCCAGCGTTTGATGGTGAGGGTAGAAACGCGGAGGAGAGTGGCGACTTCGGAGACGGTAAGAAGATCGGGGAGATTAGAGAGACTCAGTTCCTTTTTCTGTTTAGTGTCTAGTTTGGGAATATTTAGTTGGTCGTCGTTGTCCATGTCTGATATACAAGTTATCAGATAGGTTATAGAGAGTCAATGGGGTGTTCTGGACACCTAGATAGAGAACGGTTGTTCTCCTTTCTGTTTAAGGTAATTTGTAACATAGGTAGCCGGTGTTTGGTAGCCCAAAGCCTGATGGTACCTTTTATGATTGTATTTGTGGTTGAATATCTCACATCGCTGGCAGAAGAGATGCTTGTATAGCACCAGATACAACCCCACCGGCCTTTTAGGCCAGGGCAGGAAAGCTTTGGTCGAGAGTGATGGTAGACTGAAGGCGTGCAACGCCTGAAGTCTACGGCTCATACACGCTACGACCTAAGATATCACTTTGTCTTCATTCCTCGGTACCGCAAGCGAATCCTGGTAGGAGAGATTGCCAAAAGGATTGAGGGAATGATTAGATTTTGTTGCCAACTCTACGGTTGGGAGATACTTGAGCTGGCGGTACAGAAAGACCATGTTCATCTGTACTTAGGGAGTCAGCCCAAATGGAGTCCTTCAACTATCATGAACAAAATTAAAGGTGGAACCAGTTCCGGCCATGGCAAGAAAAAGCTTTGAAGCAATGGAGGCGACTGTCTGGTATGACTTGGTTCGGGACGACGAGGAGACGAAACGGGCTAGGCGTGCCTTGGGAATGGAGGTTGTTCTCGAACTGGATACGACCGTCACCTTGGATCAGTACGAAGGCATCGCGAGGAAAGAATTGGTCGCTACGTTGGCGAGTTTTGGTGGGATAAACAACGAGGCGTGGAGACTGGCCTTCGCGTCTCACCTAGAGGCGGCGATGCTGGCCCAGGAACTGGGATGTTACGAAACTCTTGCTGAGGTGGTCGATCTGGTCCGTTGGTGCCGGAGGGCGGTAGGTTTGTCACCCGAGTTTGCGACCGGACAATGGGGAGACTTTCGAGCTGCTCTGGGACAGCCAGCTTAGTCACGGGAAGATTGAGGCATTAAAAAGCCCAGGGGGTTGTCCTGGGCTTTGGATTGAGGAGCGCAGTTTACTCCTCTTTGGTGGTGGCGCGCGCGATGATGACATCGAGCGTTTCGGACTTGTTCCGGGCGGCGAACTCGTTAATCGCCCGCTGCTTGACCTGGGCGATGGCGACGTTGAGCTCGGGGCTGGCCCCGTTGCTGAGGCTTTCGGCCTTGTCGAGCAACGCGATCATCGCGAGATAGCGTTGCTCCATGGAGCCGCCGGGCAGTGAACTGAGAATTTGGTCGAACATGTGTTGCCTCCTTTGGGCACCAATCTGAAAGAAAGAAAGAGCGTACCGCCGCTTATGGCGGATTGAGGGAATAATAGCCTATATATAGTATATTTGCAAGCTGGGGGCACGAAAAACCCCGCGGAAGCGGGGTCTTTCGGTTTCAAAAAAAGGGGAGGAACTATTTGAGTTCCACTTTGGCACCAGCGGCTTCGAGTTTACCCTTGGCGGCTTCGGCGTCTTCTTTCTTGGCGTTCTCAAGCAGGGTGGCGGGAGTTTTTTCGACCAGGTTTTTGGCTTCCACCAAACCCAGATCGGTTTTGATCTCGCGAACGGCTTTGATAACACCAATTTTGTTAGCACCGGCATCGGTGATAACAACGTTGAACTCGGTCTTCTCTTCGACCGGGGGGGCGGCAACGGGAGCGGCAGCGGCCGCGCTGGCAACTGGAGCAGCGGTGACACCGAACTTCTCTTCGAGAGCTTTTACCAACTCAGCTACCTCCAGGACGGAGAGCTCACTGATTTGATCAACGATTTTTTGGAGTTTGTCGCTCATATTGAGTTTCTTAATTAATAATTACCCACGGGCGATAGCATCGAGGGCGTAGACCAGTAATTGGGCGGGGGCGGTGATCTGGCGGACGAGGGCATTGGCTGGGGCCTGCATCTGGGCGAGGAGAGAAGCCAGCAATTGTTCGCGGCTCGCGAGTTTGCTCAGGGTCTCGATATCTTTGATGGAAAGAACTTTGTCATCCATGAGGCCGATCTTGATCTCGGGAAGGTTCTTGTCCTTGGCGAACTCGGTGAGGGCTTTGGTGGCGGTGACGGCGTCGGTCATGGCAAAGATCACGGCGGTAGGGCCATTCAGGACGGCCTCGACTTCTTTGGGGAGGGTGCCGAGCTTTTCGGTGAGGGAGATCTTCAGGAGATTGTTTTTGGCGACCATGAATTCGCCGCCGGCTACGGCGATCTTGGCGCGCAGGACGGTTTGGTCGGCGACAGAAAGACCGGCGTAGTTAGCCAGGATGACCGCCTTGGCGGTCTCCAGGCCTTGTTTAACTTCGGCAAGGGCGTGAATATTTTTTTGACTAGGCATAAAAAAAGCTCGACCAAAGCGAGCTATAAAAGGTGCTCCTACGGAAGACTTAGTGATCGCTTCCGGTCTCTGGACTAGGGCATATTATAAACGTCGGCCCGAATTTTGCAATGAGGGAATTAAGCTTCATAACCCCCCACGTCTCATAGTTTCGTGTTATATACTATTTTCTGGTAAAATCCGGCCATGGTAGGCGAAAGACGGTTCATTCGAAAGCTCCTTTTTACTACTGGTATGGCTTTGACAGCCGTGACGGTGGTTGGGTCATTTTTGAACTCTCATGATAATAGTCAGGCCACTGCTTTCGAACCTCATTTATCCGGCACCGGTCCCAGGTCCGCAGAAGCGACGGCAATGCCCTGTGAAATTAGTTCCAAGTATCCGGAGCAAATTCAACAATGGCGTACTTTGGTTGCCGGTTATGCCTGTTTGCGAGGATTTGATCCGAACTTAGTGGCGGCGCTTGTTTGGCAGGAAAGCGGCGGTGATCCGGATATTATCTCTCATAGTGGAGCGGTTGGTTTGATGCAGGTTATGCCCAGCGATGGTGTAGCGGCAACCTTCCTTAATGATAAAGGTGAGCCGTACTTTGCCAACCGGCCAACCATGGCAGAACTGAAGAATCCAACATTTAACGTTGACTACGGTACTGGAATACTAGAGGGGTTAAGAAATAAAATTTCGGAAAATTATAAGGCAGAACAACTGGCCGACCAGGCAATCCAGCGAACCGTTTTACGGGAAGCCTTGAAAAAATATGGCCCAAGGGATAGGGGTTATGAGTACGCTGATATTGTCCTGGCTATTTATGACCAGAATCGGTAGGCCGGTGAAGTTTCATTAGAGGTTGACAGTTAGTGATAGAATTGAGGGTATTCCGATTCAGATTGCTGCACATCTTTGTATTTTGATGCTGATGGCGATCTAGAAGCAGAAGTACCTTAACAACCCCATGTGCTTTCCATATTTTCTTTTCCGGTGGGACAAACTAGGGCTATTAGTTTAGTAGTTCTACTTGTTCCACCGGAAAACAATCGGGAGAAGCCAAAACATGAATCTGATTCCGCTTTACAACTTGCTGGACGATAACGCGGCACCGCCGCACGCCAAAGAAGTGATCTCGGGTCTGTTGACGTGTACCGGTCACCGGAAGGTGACCCGACAGCACTTTGGCACCGACCCGGATTTGCAAGCGCTTTCGAAGTTGGGTCTGATCACGTTGGAGGCCAAGGGCATCATCGTGACCAAGAAGGCT
>Ga0155845_123_pt2 | contig 24309 bp, 34 predicted proteins | sample RifCSPlowO2_01_FD_107499 | JGI IMG/M metagenome (GOLD analysis project Ga0155845, IMG submission 107499) | Candidatus Collierbacteria bacterium RIFCSPLOWO2_01_FULL_50_23 | reverse complement strand
TTTGGGGGAAGATGTTCGGAGTGACCGCCGGGCAGATGCCGGATTCGATGGGAAGAGCGCTGGCAAGACCGGCTTCGCACTCATTGGAGTAGGTTTTGCCGTCCGCGCCGCAGACGGGTTGGTAGAGCTCGCTACAGACGGTTTCGGGAAGACGATAGAGGGGCGTGGGGGAAACGATTGGCAGGGGAACTCTGGTCGGGGCGACGGTTACCGGTGCGGCCTGGCCGCGAATATCGAAAGTACTGCCGGAGGGGAAGAGAAGCACGGCGCCGATGAGGGCCAGGAGGACCAGGAGCACGGGCAGAGCCATGATAAGTGTTTCCGAGGCAGAGGAATCCTTCATTGATTCCAATATGGCAGAAGTGGGGAAGTGAGTCAAGTTTGGCATGAAAAAACCCGCCCCGACGTTGCGTCGGTGACGGGTTTGGAGTGGATCATGGGGTGACCCTATTGGGTTGGCTGCGCCGCCGTGGGGCGCCAGGAGAGGGTGGTGCCGGAAAAGACGCCGAGCGCGAGGCCCATGGAGACGTGGAAGGGGAGGGGGTTGCCCAGGAAAGCGCCGTAAATGAGCCCGGCGATGAGGGCAAAGACCGTGATTCCAACCATGGTCCAGAGGCCCAACTCCCTCTGTTTCCCCTCCCGGGAAGAGATGATCACGAAGGCCTTGAGAAAACCGCCGATTCCGCCGAGGACAAAGGGGGCCTCGGCCTTGACGGCGACGAGCATGATTACCCCAATCCCCAGGAAGCCGAGGGTGGTCAGGAGGTACGTTGTTTTGGGACCCATGAGATTTGATAGCGAGGGGAATAACCTCGCACTCCTTCGCTTAATCCCCCTCAGGGAACTAAGCGAAGGAGTCAAACATTCTCGTTTAAGGAACAGGTATATCTTATAATGTTGGGGTAAGAAAGTCAAGAAAGTGGAGGCACGGGGGCGTGGTGATGCCCCCGTGCGATTAGAGACTGTCGCCGTCTCCGTCGCCATCCCAAAAGATGGCTTTATTCGCCTTGGCTACTTCGGGGATCGTTTCCCAGAGTGTTTTCAGCGGCATCCCGCTCCAGATCACCCGGAGCAGGATGAGGCCCGCGATGATGATCACCGCGGCGACAAGGATTTTGATCGTCACGAAGAAACCTTTGGTGACGAGTAGAAATCCAACGAACAGCGCCATCAGGAAACCTAGGATGCCCATAATTTTCCTGAGTGTGGATACAGGATTTTTCCCTGTCATTCGATTCCTTTCAAGGGGCAATGTATGATCGGACAAGCCGCCCGAATCATCTAAATTGATATTATAGGTCGAGTTTAGAAGAAAATCAAGTTTTTGAAGAAAGGGTTATATTTTTGACACTTGGAGGAAGTCGAGCTCGACGGGGGTTTCGCGACCGAAGATAGAGACGAGGACCTCGACCTTGCCTTTGGCTTCGTCGATGGAGCGGACGGTGCCAAGAAGATCGGTGAACGGCCCCTCGATGATCTTGACGGCTTCGCCAATTGAGAAAGCGGCCTGGAACTTCGGTGCTGCTTGTTTTGCGAAGGCGAGAATGGCGTCGACTTCTTTTTGGACAATCGGGGTGGGATTGTTGCCGGTGCCGACGAAGCCGGTGACGCCCTGAGTAGTCCTGACCGCAAGCCAGGAGTTGTCGGTGACGATCATCTTGACGAGCATATAGCCCGGGAAGATCTTTTCCTTGATGGTACTTTTCTTGCCTTTACTGATTTTGATCTTGTCCTGGGTGGGGATCAATATCTCGTAGACGTAGTCGGTCAGACCCATGGACTCAACCTTGGTCCTTAATGTATGAGCGGTTCTCGTCTCGTGACCGGAGTAAGTGTGGACGACGTACCACTTGGCATTGGCGGGAGTGTTCGGGTTGACGATCAGGTGGTTGTTATCGACAACCTCAGTTTTTGCGATATCTTGGATCTGATCTTCTGCCATTTTGTTTAGCGGTTGATTATTTTTGATATAAGCGATGTAAAGAGGAGGTCCAGTCCGCCAATATAGGAGGCGACAAATAAGCTAACGAAGACGACGAGTGCGGTTAGCCTCATTGTTTCCTGACGGGTAGGCCATTTTACAGATGCCAATTCTACCCCAACTGAGCGTATAAATTCAAGTATGGAGGACATACGGCTATATTTTAGCAGCAAAGCCTTTGACTTGAAACAGTGTCTTGGCATAAAAAAACCCCGCCTTTGAGGGGCGGGGTCTTTCGCATTGCATGGGGCGGGCAGGCCCTAGGGATTGATGACGACGTACTGTCGAGCCGATGTCGCGACGACGATTGGCTCGAGATTCACCGTTAGGAGATAAAGATCTCCGAAACGACAAGGCCCCAGCGACTCATCACAAAACTGAGAGTCACTACTGACGCTCATGATGTTGTCGAAGGTTGAAGTGACTTCTCTGCCCGAGACAACCACGACTTTAAAGAGGGATCCGGGGGCGGTGCGGTAGTACCAGCTACCTCCGTAAATCATCCAGGGATCTCCACCAGCCTCTTCGTTCTCAACGATGGTCAAGTTGGTGGTATAGGTCACCCGGAGATTTGTCTCCTCGATGGTGTAACCTGACACCTCCTTGCCATCGTCTCCGATCCATGTGAAGCCAAGGGGGATCGGTTCCCTCGCCGGCGGTTGGGTGTACCACCGGATAATGAGGACGGCGCCGATCAGCACCGCCACGAACGTTGTGCCGATGGCGAGTGCCTTATGACCTGCGATTAGATTTTTCACGCTCCACTCTCCTTTGGGGGTGGGGGTTTAAGAAGCTATTGGGTGCGAATGCGAACGGCCTATATATTAACATTTGGGGGCTTTTAAGTCAATAAAAAAGCCCTCCGACGGGTTGTCGAGAGGGCTTTGGTTGTTTGCGCCCGGTTGTCCTATTGGCCTGGGGCTGTGTTCAGGATTTCCGGGTTGATGTTCGTCGGTGGGACGATCATCGTGTCAGTGGACGCCGCGCCGGCGCGAACGATGCGGTACATGCCGCGCTGGGCATCGAAGGCAACGACGATCGGATAGTCGTAGACGATGACCTGAGGTTCGACGTAGCGCGGGTGGAGGCTGCCATCATCTTCGACGCAGAGGATCCAGGTAGCGCTGGTGGACCCGCCCGGATATAACCCGTTCGGCTCCATCATCCCGATCACATAGCCGCCGGACGCAATCTGGTCGGGATTGGTCAGGCTCGTATTGTAGGGAACGCCGAAGCCTTTGCTCGCGCAGTAGTCGATGGGCTCGCCGGTCCCATCGCCCACCCAGACGCTCCAGGTACTGGTGAGCTTGGTGATCCTGAAGTCGTAAAGCGTCTGGACCACCCAGCGCTCCCAGCTGTAGGTGTAGGCGTGGACTTTCTGCGCCTTGTTATATTGCTGGAGCTGCCAATCGGTTGCCCGCTCGTTCTGAGCGACCCCTTCATCCATGCAGGCGGTCAGGGTGAGGGCGGCGAGGACGCCGAGCACCAGGAAGATTAACTTCTTCGTTTTCATTCGCAGTTTTTCCTTTCGGATTTGGAATGGGCGCGAGATTGCGCCTATTGGTTGGGGTGGGCGGCCAGGAAGATCTGGACGTCGGGAGCCACTTCCGACGGGTCGAGGCTGCCGGCGAGGGTGTGAATCTGGTTCAGGGTTGCGCTCATCTGGCCTTGATAGGCGGCGGCCGTGACCGGGGAGGTTTCGCTGAACTTGAAGTATTCGGCCTCGGCCTTGGCGTACTCCGTGACGAGCATACGCATCTGCGCGTTGGTGCTCTCGACGTACGCCTGGCTGTGCTTGACGTTCTTGAACTGCCGGCTGAGAAGGTCGCCCTCGAACTCCTGGTACAACCAGGTGCCGAAGACGGCCAGCAGCACGACGACGATGACCGTGATGAAGGCGATCGCGATCCCACTGAGACCTGCTTTGGTGCTTTCCATCGTTTTCTCCTTTTGTTGCGCGGGTTTTTCCCGCAACTAGATGGGGCGGATTTCAGCTCATCAGCGTCAGGTAGACGATGACGAGCTGCACTATGGTGATGAGGAAGTGGATCAAGCCAAACTCTTTCCTCTTTTCCGGTGGGTTCTTGTACCAGCCTGGGTAATACACCAGGACTGTGGCCATCGCGATGATTGAGATGATCATCACGAGGGTAGTCTTCGGTGTATTCAGGCTGATGAAGAGGGTCACGGCGGAAACGAGAAACTGGAGCGGCATCAGGCTGGCCAGTCGGTCGGCCCAGACCGATTCGGTCTTGGCCTTCAGCGCGGCCTGGATCCGGCTTCCGAAAGCGGAATACCACGGTGCGGCTTCTGGCTCGTTGGGACCGCCGCATTGGGGGCAGAACGGGGCATCAAGCCAGATCCTCGTTCCACAGAATCTGCAGTTTGTGTGCATTTCGTCCATCAGGACTCCTTTCTTGTGGGGGGTTAAGATGATATGTGCGACAAACATTGGTATTATAAGTTATTGTTTGAGCGGAAATCAAGGGTATTGCTTTTCTCACTATAATTAAGTTAGGCCCTACAGAAGGCGCCTAAGACTTGGGAGGTTTTTCCTCGACAAGATCTTTTATAAGGAGAGCGACGTCCCCGCTAAGCGGGGCAGCTTACCCACCTGGTAACCCGGGGGAAAGATCCCAAGCTCATACGCGCCGGAGTAGGGTCTCCTGGACTTGCTACAGCCCGTAAGCGGAAAGAGAAGTATTGCCGACCCTGATGCGCTTAAGAGTCAAAGCAGCCCCAGTGCGATGAGTAATATGGCCGCGATGTGGATGTACTTGTCTTTGGGAGATGAGTCATGGAATGATTTTACTCTAGTATAAAATAGGCCTAATGAAAAAAGGCAAACGAAGAGGTAGGGGGGGAATTGAAGTAGAAACTGACCCAAGCGGGTCCGATTCGGGCACTTATGATGAGAAGCGAGCGCGGGTTCGTAGAGATAGGGCAGCGTTGATGGCGCAAAACAACACCCCCGAAGCCGAAGCGTTAAACGAAGAAAGTACCTCGGCAGTACTGGAGGTTTTGAGTCGGAGAGACTTGTTTCCCTGGATCGAGGCGGTTGAGATAGAAGAGGACCGTCTGGGGGATGAAGACTGGATCAGAAAGACAGATGCCTATGTAAATTTGGACCCGGCGCTTTGTGGTTTGGGTTTACTTGACCAGTACAGGATTCAGATCAAATCCGGCTGGGCTGACCTTGAGGGATTGGGAAATAAACACATCAAAAAATTACTTTCTCTGACCAGTAAGGAGTGGCGGGATTTGGGGCTGATACTTTTATTTGGTCAGGCCACTACGGAGGCGATCGCAGCCAGCTTTTGCGATCAGATAATTAACTATATGGAGATGGCAGGAGTTAAGAACGCAAGAGATGAATTCATGAAATACCAGACCCCCGTGTTACTTTTGATGATGAGACGCTACGAAGCGTTAGGTATCGCCGGGCGGGATTGGGAAGTACTTCTTTCCTGGATCAGCGGCAGACCGAAGCGGGGCGAAGGAGGGGGGCGGGTTACTTTCTATTAGGCCTATAATCTTGACATTTCACTTATTTTCTGGTATACATAGAGGCAGAATTTCGCCTCAGATCAAGGCCAATTCGCCTGAAGTTTGAGCCTAAATCTATAAGTCGCACTTTCACAACTTCACCATAAAAATGAGAGGCCCAGAAAGCCCTCCGACAATTTGTTGGAGGATTTTCAGGTCTCTTATGGAGAAAATAAAATGAAAAAGTTCATGATAACCCTCATCCCGCTGGCGCTTGTCGTCAGCGGCCTCCTCGCACTTTTTCCTCGCTCTACACAGGCGCAAGATCCCCGTGGGGTCTGCCCGCCGCCCTCTCATTCCCAAATGGCGGTGCAAGGCGAAAACCTGGCCACTATCCTGGATAATCCCCAACTTTATCCGGGGGTGACCACTTATTTTGCCCAGGGCGATGCCTTCCAAGTCGCCGCCGCCCACGCAAACAGCTGGAGGCTACTGGCGATGTACGGGTTCTGGGGGCAGGAATACGTCGTCCAGCAGACGGCAATCGACCACTTTGTGTCCATGGCCAACCAGGGATATGACATGATAATCGTTGATGAGCCAATTCATTGGCTAAAAAACTACCTGGGATACTCTGACCTTAATCTTGCTGCCTCGAAGGCAGCAGAGGTCCTCAATGCGGCGACTGCGGCTGCCAAGCAGATCAACCCCAATATCCACATCAACGTTGTCGAGCCATATAAGGCATATCTGTGGGCGTATCTTCAAGCCGGGGGACGTCCCGATTCAGTGGCGGGGGAGGATTACGCCGATACCTGGGGCGACGTTCGCCTTCCAGACCTGGATGCCATGAAGGCTCAATATGGTGTCCAGACCCAGCAATGGGTCATCGGCGTGAATGAGATCTTGACCTACGAAAACAAGGTTGACCTGATTATCGCCGCTGACGTCCATGGAGACTGGGGGGATTATTTCAGGGTGTTTAAGTACGCCGATGCCTTGAAAGCAAGATTGAGAGAGTCTTGCCAAGTTTTTTTCCCAGTCGTGATAGAAAAGCCCTGACCCTCGGTCAGGGTGAAGCGCAAAAAATAGCCCCATCTTCCAAAGGTGGGGCTTTTTGTGTCCTCAGCCAGGAGATTGTTTTGGTTTGTAGGTTGCGGCGAGTTGGCCGCAGGCGGCATTGATGTCAGTGCCGAAATCTTGCCGGAGAGTGTGGTGGATTTTGTAAGAAGTTAGAATAGCCTGGAATTTTTCGACCATACTGTTTGTTGGTTTCTGGTAGGGGGTGAGACTGTTGCCCGGATTGTAACGGATCAAGTTAACGTGGAGTAATCGTAGCCGGTCGGGAGTGGCGCGGGCGAGATCGGTGAGAGCCTTGGCATGTCTTTGGCTGTCGTTTACATCCTTGAGGAGAATGTAGGCGAGAAAAACCTTGTGGTTGTTTACTTTTAGGTGTTCGTCAATGGCGGTCATGACCTTTTCGATCGGATAGGCGTTGGTGATGGGCATGAGCTTAGCCCGTTCTTCGTTAAATGGGTTATGAAGGGAAAAAGCGAGATTAATACTGCCGTAGTCACGGGTGAGCCGCTCGATTCCCGGGATGATGCCGACGGTAGATAGAGAAAGCCGGCGGGGGCTCATAGAAAGGCCGTCTTTGGCGATCATCAGATCGATGGCCCTCAGGGTATTGTCCGGATTTGCCAGTGGCTCACCCATACCCATGAAAATGATGGAGTCTGCCGGCATATCATTCTTGATGAAATAGAGGACCTGGTCGAGGATCTCGTCGGCGGTCAGATTTTTTTTGAAGCCGATGGCCCCGGTGGCACAAAAAAGACAGCCTAGTGCGCAACCGGACTGGGTGGAGATGCAGAGGGAGTGGTGAATCTTTCTGACCCCGTTTTGTTTGAGGTAGTAGGTAAGACGGACGGTTTCGATCTGATGTCCGTCAGCGGTTTCTAGTAAGACCTTATGGGCCTGCTTGCCGATCATTTCATGGACTTTTTTTACGGTAAGAATCTCGTCGCCGAGTTCCTTTGCCAGTTGCTCCTTGAGGGACTTTGGCAAGTTGGAAATCTGGCTGAAGCGGCTTATTTTGTCAGAATAGATCGCATTTCTTATTTGTTCAAAGCGAAACTTGGGAAAGTTGCCTTTTTTGAGCAGTTGCTTGATCCGGTCGAGCCGAGTGGTGATGGTCATTTCATTTTGAATATCTTAGAGTAAGTGGCCCGGCAGCCACCCGACTGCCGGGCCAGATTGTTAGCGTTCCGTTAGAGCAGATCTTCCCGGAAGGCCCGAGACCATACGTTCTCTTCTTCGCGGCCGAGGTAGGGCGCCTCGAGGGGCAGCGCCAGGGCGTCTTGCAGGCGGCGCGCCTTGGCGGAAATGTAGAACTTTTTCTTGGGCTTCCCTCCAACGGCGGTGACCCCGTCGCGGTCAGCCTCGGTGACGACGATGCCGGTCACGGTGATGGCGTATTTCTTTGCCACGAAGGCGACCGTGTCTCTGGTCCATGCCGAGGTAGGGACGAGACCGTATCCTTGTTTGACTGCGATCTCATGCCCGGGTCGAAGGTTCATAAAGGTGGACATTCAGATCCTCGCCTTTCTTTTGGAAGGTACGTGGTGGGTGGAGTACCTGTATTATAGGGCAGAAAAAGGAAAAATGGTATAAATGTCTTATGGTAGGGCGAAAAAAGTTTGTCTACCAGGAACGTCTTGTCAAAGGATGGTGTGGTCCGGCAGTTTTGGTGATGGCTCTTCGCTCACTTGGTTTTTCGGTAACCCAGGAGGAGTTGGCAAAAATAGCCCCGTATGATCCAAACTGGGGAACCGATCATCGGGCGATGCTTTTTGGTGCCCGGCACTTTGTCCCGGGGGCACATGAGACATTCGGGCGATCGCTTGAGGAGTTGGCACTGATCGCGACAAGGGATGCCGTGATATTGAACTTTATGGATACGGAACTGGGCCGTGAACCTCTTCTTGGGGCGGGCAATGGGGAAGATGGTCACTATATTCTTCTGGAGAAACTGACGGACAATGGGCTTTTTGTGGTCGATCCGAATCCGATCTCTCCGGTTGACGGAGGACTTCGCAGGATCAGCTCTGAATGGTTCGAGCGGCATTTTTGGGACATTGACCGGGGTTGGAAGGTGGTTGAGCGCTGGGCGCTGGTGATTCCAGCAAACCCATAGTATAATTAGCCAGCACTTTTAAGTGAAGACTGGACTCCTGACGCTTGTGTCAGGACAGCCCGGTCTTCGGGAGATAAAATGGTAAATATCGCAAGCCTATTGTTAGGGGTGGTGTTTGGGGGCGGGTTGGCTTTGTACCTGGCCAGATTCAGGGGGCGGGGCCGCCTCTACGAGAACCTCTTTTGGGGGCTGATCGTGGGGGGGGTTTTCCTGTTCGCGGCCGGGAGTTTGATCCCGGCGGCCTGGCTGCTCCCCATAGGGGCGGCCTTGATCACGTTAGCCGCCCTCTGGGCGGCGTTCGGGTAAAACAATGGGCCGATGAAAATCGGCCCTACATCGGAGAGTGTATGCTCTCCCTGACGAGTCCAAAAGGACGAAATGTAAAACTTAAGGATTAGGTATTGATAGATAAGATTTAGGATCGTAAGCCAGAGAGTTATTCCAAGCCATCACTCCGGCCGCGCCGGCCGCGAAAGCCCCCTTTTGCTCTGCGATGAATTGAGAAAGACCCATGGGTTGGTTGAAGCGGTAGTCGGGATAGGCCTGGAGCCAGGGCTGGACAAAAGCATCGGGATTGACCGCCAGAAGGCGTTCCAAAGTACGTTTGACGGTGTAATAAACGATTTCATATGGATGAGCGGTGGCCGGCCGGCAGCCATTGTCACACGGATCAATGATACCGCTGCCATAGAGGCTGGGGTAGGCCATCGGACAAAGGCCGTCAAGGTGGGGTCCGGCGGACTCGATATACTGGCCGATACCCATATCTTGCTCATGCCGATACCAGGCGGTATAGCCAAAAAAATCGGCCGTCAGGAGGGCACCATAGGCATTGACCGCCGGTTTGGCGGCTTTGAGGAAAGTGCTAATCGCGGCGGTGCGGTTTTCAAATGTGTTTCGCTTGGAGTGGTAGATGGAAGCCAGGTCATGTTCGCCGCTGGGGAAACGGAGATAGTCAAACTGGATTTGGGAGAAACCCAGGGAAGCGGCCGAGGCGGCGATGGTGGCATTGTAGTCCACGACCCGTTCGTCAAAAGGATTGGCCCAGGTGTTGTCATTGGCATCTTTCCAGAGCCGGCCGGACCAGTTTCTTATGCCAAGATCGGGGAAGGCCGAGACCAGTTGGGGGTCGATCATGACCGGTTGGCGGGCGATCAGGGAGACATCGTGGTTAGATGCCCAGCGGAGCAGCTTGATCAGGCCCCGGTAGGAGGAAGGCTGAAAGGCTTTCCGGGGGAAATAGTCATGGTCGACTGGGACGTTCACTTGGCCGGTTTCGTTTTTGATGTCCACGACAATGGTGTTGGCGCCACATGTGAGGATAAGTTCCTGAAAGATTTGCATCTCTCCTTCTCTCTCGAGAAAACGGAACGGCAGATAGAGACCCAGGGTTCGTCTGGGGCGGTGTTCCCTTTCCGGAGCCAGTAGAGCCAGCGGTGAGTTGACGGCCAACTTCAAAAGAGCGCGACGAGAAAATTCTTTCATGGTCTGGTTCTTTTTTTCATGATTTGTCTTCGGTGATGCCAAAGGGTGCTGAAGGTGACATTTTCTAGTCCCTTTGCGGTGATGAGATCAAGAATGTAAGGAAGGGCAGTTATATCCAGAGGGTTGAAATGAAGGATGATGATGTCCCCCTGTCTGATCTGTGCCATGCGGGCCATCACGTAAGCGAGGTTTTCGTTTGAATCTTGACCACCTTTTTTCCAGGAGTAGCTGTCGATCCGCCAGTGAACATGAAGATCTTGGAGGGAGGCGATCACTTTCTGAACATCGACATTGATCGGTCCCAGGGCATACGGGACGCGAGCGAGACCGGGTACGGGAAAAGGGGAACCGATGACTTCGGGATAGTCCTCGGTCTCAAAGATGGAAAAGTCACGTAGAATGGCAGCTTTAGTAGACTCACTGACATTCAAATGGGAATGAGAATGGTTGCCGATCTCGTGATCGGCACTGGCGACTTCCCGCCAAAGGCTAGGGTTTTTGCGCATGAGACCGCCGACGGGGAAGACGGTGCACTTGGTTTTGTATTCGGCAGCGGTAGATAGAAAGCGCTCAACCTCTTTAGGAAAGACGCCATCGTCAATAGTAACGGCGACGTAAGGTTTGGTAGTCTCGACTTGGAGGATCGGACGTCCGTCAAAAGGTGATCTTAGGAAGTCTGGCAAGAGCAATGCTTCGGTGGCTTCGAAGCAGTATTTAAAAAATTTGCGGCGGCTAATTCTTTCCTTGGGCGGGATCATGTAGCTTTTTCAGTATACGATAGCCAGACCAAGTTTTCGGGTGTATATTTGGCATATATGAGTGCGAGAGGAACTTTGGAAAGACGAATACCTTTAAGGCGACCAAATTCTCCCTGCCCCGAACTGGATGCGTGGTTGGAGGAGGGTCAGCATCGGGCCAGAGTAGAACGATCATTGGGAAGATTGGGAAGACGGGCCAGATTGCGGAAGGCTCTAATTGAACAATATGGTGGTGTGAAGATCCCGAGAGAAGTTCGAGGGGCGGCAAAGGGGTTTATGGGTGGACTGAGGCTGTCGATGTGGTGGACAGCTCCGGATGCCTGGCTGCGGCTGGCGGGAGGGCAGGGACAGACTGTCGCTAAGCACAAGGGTGTTTCGGTGACGCCGCAGATAGAGTGGGAAAAGATGGATCTGAAGGACGGGGTGTTGAAACTGATTTTGGCGCTCAAAGGGGATCCGAGTGAGGAGGAGGTGGCAATGATACTAAAAGACCAATTTGATTTGAAACCGCCAAGGAAAGTCAGAAAGGCTGCGGAGGGACTGATGGAAGAGCTGTCTCTTCAAATTTGGTGGGCGACGCCTAATGTTTGGATGTGGCCGGAGAATGAGGAGGGCTTTGATATCACCCGCGACTTTTTGGATATGGATGGCAATACGACGGTGACACCCCTAATGCTTTGGCGGATGGGGCAGAAAAACGACGTCGTTGATCTGCTGATGGCGATGAAGGGTGACCCCTACGAACAAGTGATCGAGGCTTTGGATAAAGGTAAACGAAGCGTTAGAATGGATGGGTGAGATTCAAAGACCGTAAAGAGGCAGGTGTTTTGCTGGCGCAAAAATTAATTCAATACAAGGAAAGTGGTGCGGTGGTCTATGCCATCCCCCGAGGTGGGGTGGTGTTGGGAGTGGAGATTGCCAGAGTGCTTGTGATACCATTAGATCTGGTAATAGTGAGAAAGATAGGGCACCCCAACAACTCGGAGTATGCTGTCTGTGTCGTCGCCGAAGATCACCACTTTCTGTGTAATCCGCGTGAAAAGGCGACCCTGGATCCAAAGTGGTTGGTGGAGGCGGTGGAGAATGAGCGTCGGGAGGCGGTGAGGCGGAGCAAAGTTTATTGGGGGGACCGACCGCGCCCCAGCGCCCTTCTGAAAACCGCGATTGTGGTTGACGATGGCGTAGCGACGGGGATGACCTTTCTGGTGGCTTTGAATGAGGTCCGACACCTGAAGCCGGCCAAGTTGGTGGCCGCAATTCCAGTATTACCGGCGGAAATGGTGGAGAAGATCAAAGCCGAAGCGGACGAAGTTGTCTATCTGGATGCACCCGAGGACTTTGCCGGAGCGGTAGGGAGCTACTACGATAACTTTCCTCAAGTGGAGGATGAGGAAGTGATCAAACTATTGACAACTTAATTGTTAATGTATATACTGTGAATATGCAAATTATCCCTGATCCTACTAAATTCGAGTGGGATGAGGGAAACCGAGACAAGAATTTGCTAAAACACAGGGTGGAGAATCAGGAAATCGAGGAAGTTTTTTTTAATCTTCCAGTTCTTATCTCTCCCGACGTCAAACATTCGGCCAAGGAAACCAGATATCTGGTACTTGGCCAGACAGACAAGCATAAAAAATTATCAATTATTTTTACGATTAGAAGAAACAAAATCAGGGTCATTTCGGCTAGACCGATGAACCAAAAAGAAAGGATATATTATGAAACCAAATAACAAGAAAGTAATACCGGTTTTCAAAAATGAGGACGAGGAGCGAAATTTTTGGGCAAAAGCCGATACCAGCGAGTATTTTGACTTTTCAAAAGGCGAGAGGACTATTTTTACTAATCTGAAGCTGTCCCGCGAATCTATCTCTCTTCGGTTGCCCACCCCATTACTTTCTAAGATAAAATTGATTGCCAGTAAGAGAGACGTGCCTTACCAATCGCTTATTAAAACTTATCTGGCAGAGTCGGTTTCTAAGGATTTTAAATCACTTTAAGCTGTTAAAAGAGGCTTGAGTGGTATAATTTCCCCGTTATCTAGTTAGAAGCAAAACATGGCAGCCGAGACGGCAAATCCTCATTACCAAGAGCTTAGAAAAATCGAGTTGGGTTGCTACCCCGACGGACTCCTACAACAGGTCGTTGAAATACGAGATATTCCGGTGACACCGGTTGGCCGGTGGGGAACGTTATTCAATGATCGCGGCCATCGTTGAGTGGGAAACAAGCCGGGGAGAGATGGTTCTGGAACTTTCAAAAAAAATTGAGGTATTGTCAGAGAGAGCTGAGATTATTGCTCTGAGGAATCTATCCCTACTGATGATGGAAATCGGGGAGCTTCGGGGGGAGAGGCATCGGGACCTCTTGACTGCCGCCTATATACCGGCATACAACGCCATAGTTGAAAAGCTTCAGGGTGAAGGGTTTTCCCGGAGAGAAATAAGTGCTGCGGTCCACAAAAGGGCTTTGGTCTGGGGTTAGGATCAACCGGCTAGCTTGTTAGTAGGGGCTTGATGGCGTAGGCGAGGATCTCTTGTGTTGGCAGAACCTCGAATTTTTCGCTGAGTTTGACTCCGGCGGGGACGGGAATAGAGTTGGTGATGAAGATTTTTTTGAAGTTAACATCATTGTTTAGTGTTTCGAGAGCGCCGGCAGAATAGACGAAGTGAGTGACGGCAGTGTAAATGTCATCGGCGCCCGCCTGTTTCAGGGCGGCGGCGGCGGTTTGGATGGTCTTTCCGGTTTGGATCATATCGTCAATAATGATGAGGTTTTTGCCGGCAACGTCACCATTGATTTTGACCACCTCAGTCTCATCATCAGCCGGGCGGTGCTTTTCGATGACCACAATATCATTCTTGCCGAGGTCCTTGGCGTATGAGGTCGCCCGGTCAATGCCACCTTGATCGGGGGTGACTACGGTCAGATCGGTCAGGCCAAGGGTTTCGATACGTTTGGCAAACAGATTCATGGCGGAGAGTTCGAGGTGGGTAGTTCTGAAGTAACGGGAGATGATCTGGCTGTGAAGGTCCAGAGTAATAAATTGGTCAACCCCAGCCATCTCCAGTGCCTGGACAAAAAGGCGGGCATTGACGGGAATGCTGGGGTGGTCGAGTCGGTCTGATTTACCGTAGCCCATGTAAGGTATGACGGCGACGACCTTGGCGACGCCGTTGATGTGAAGGGTATTCACCAGGGTCAGTAGCTCGATCAGATTTTCGGCAGGAGGAAAAAAACTGCCGAGCGCAAAGGCGACCTTGAGGGCAACGGGGGAGTCGAGGTGAAGGGATACTTCACCATCAGCAAAACGGCCGAGACGATAGTTCGCCAGCCTCAGGCCGGTCAGTCTGACGATTTCATCAACGAGATCCGGGTTGCTGTTGGTGGCAAAGAGCAGGTTTTGGTCCACAACTACATGTTAACACTTTCGCGACGAGAAGCATCCTAAGGTTGAAAAAGAAAGACGAAACCGGCAACAGTGATCGCCAGAAGGACCACCTTCTCAAATAATTTGGCAGAGGCAGCATATTTCTATGTTACAACGACGTTCTATTTTGGTTTATGGTGATATACTTGCTGTTAGTTTGTTCTAATAGATGATAGTTTGTATGAATATACAACTCGAAATTATTTTACAAGTACTGCTGTCTTTCGTAGTGGGAATGCTGATCGGCTTTGACAGGGAGAGAAGCGGCAAGGCAGCGGGGATGAGAACTCAAATGCTGGTCTGTGTTGGCTCGACGCTTTTGGCGGCGATTTCGGTTCACCTTGCCGAAAGCTACAACGCGAGCGAACCTGGTGTTTTCCGGGCCGATCCGACGCGTCTGATGGCCCAGATCGTTTCCGGGATCGGTTTCCTGGGCGCCGGAGTGATCATCAAGAATGGAGGAAACAAAGTCAGCGGAGTAACGACCGCGGCGACGATCTGGATCACCGCTGCCATTGGGATCGGAATCGGGTCGGGTTTCTACCTGCCGGCTTTTGTGGCGACCGGAATGGTCCTGCTACTAAATCCAATCGCCTATATCCAGTATCGCTACGGCTTGAAGAGCGACTACTATCAGTTGGTGGTGAAAACGGGCAGACGGTCGATTGCAGAAAAAGCGATCAAATACCTGCATCTTGCGGAAAAAGAGAGAAAGTCGAGGTCCGGGGAGACAATGTTCAAAATTTTATCGAGCAATCAGAGAAATGAAATGCTTTCTGAGTTACTGGATAAGAAGAAAGTTCAGTATCGACTGGAAGTGGTGGAAGACTAGGCGATAGAATTATGTCAATGAAAGAAATACGAATGCCCTGGGAGTGGAGAACCTGCTTTCAGCAATAGGAGAGGACACGTATTTCATTCAGATCTCGACGGATATGCTCTTTCCCGGCTTGGCTGAGAACCCCGACCCTTATGCGGAGGATCATTTGCCTGAAACAGACAGTGAGAACTTACTTGGTATGGTTTGACAGAGGAAATCTTGGGAATTAGGTCCAGTTCCTGGAAAAGAATCATTAACCAATTGGTTGAGCGGGGAATTGAGGTGTAGACCTGCTCGCAATCGTTAAGGCGATAGCTTTTTTGCAGGCGGGCATGAAAAAGCCGCCCTTGCGGACGGCCTTTTTCTCTTGCGAGGGCTAGGTTAGTCGGAGGATCCGAAGATCGCTATCAATTCCACGAGCTGCACGATGCAGCCGAGGAAAATGAGCGCCCCGCCGCCGACCAGGTCCCACCAGCCGAAGCTGGTGGTCAAGCCGATCATGATGTAGGTGCCCCAAATCAACGATCCATAGTGCACCACCCAGACTATGGCGGTGAAAAAGATGTTGAAGACCAGGACGCCAATCGTGGCCAAGCAGCCACAGTAGTCGCTTTTCACGGTCGCGGCGGCGACCGTGAACGTTCCGTAAATAGCCCCGAGCGCCGAGCACATGATGTACCAGCGCAAAAGGAAACCAAGTGCCCAAATCGCTGCCGGGGCCAGTGGGGCCATGAACAGCCATTTGAGGACGAGATAGACCAACACTGCGAAAGCGCCTAACATGATTTTCTCCTTCCGGTCCCCGTTTTGGGGATCGACTAAGCGGGCACGAGATGCGGTCAAACCTCCGTGAAGGGCTGACCGCATGGAAGGAGAAAGTTTAAAGTGCAAGAGACTGGGGAAAATATACCATAAAGGAGGGGAAAATGCAAGTTATAGGATGTCATGCTTGACCATGTGTGGTAGAATGTGACCGATAGTATTACATGATTTATGAGCTGTGAGAACTGAAGACGAAAAAAAAGAGTTTCGACGGAGATTATTTGTCCAAAACTATGAGAGAAGTAGAAGGACTATGCTTGAGGCTGTTGAAAGCGGCAGTCTGGCAAGAGATTTTGGTCCAAGGTATGGCGACAGGGCGCTGAGACAGCTGGCGCGGCAGATGAATGCTGATGTTTCTGAACTAGTGCCAGGGTCTTTGCACTTCAACCCGGAGAGGGTTGCCGCTTTAAAGTCGATGAACGAAAAACGGTTGGGAATAGAAAGCAAAAATGGAGTATGGCTGAATAAAACGATATTCGGGAAGGCATCGATAAAAGAAAAGTTTGAGGAGAAAGCTGTGTTACAGCTGAAAAACTTCGTTCACTCAGCTCTCTATGAAGTTTTTGCGAAACATATTCCGTTACCATATAGAATTACTAGGGGATTGCCCCCGGTTAATTATCAGGACAAATTTGGATGCGATCCTACGACTGATAATTGTTTTGAGTGGGGGCCGTGGCGTGGAAATGGAAATGAAATTGAGGCGAGAGTGATAGTAACTGATCCGACTCTGCCTGCCACTCAGGAAGAGTATTTGCATGCGGCGCAAGAACTAACGTTTGGGAATGTGGATGGATTGAAGTTTCTTGACCCAAATATTGGTGCGGCGTCGGGTCATGTGACCCACTCATCCATTCTTCTGGATCGGACTTTGTCCTCTGCGGCAGCGGAGATGGGGGCTGACGAATTTGGTTATTGGGCTGACAAAGCGGATAAGGTGACGGCAGATTTTCGGCGGAGATTTGTCAGAGATCTGGCTGCGCCGTGGAATAGAACTCCATTGGGGAAAGAGGTAAATAATCGCTTTAGATATCCAATGGTCGAGTACCGCGAACTTGGCGCTCGGCTGATTAACCTCTCTCTCGATATGGAAAGATTTTTATATACCAAAGATGGTCAGCTGATACCCGGTAATGAGGCGCTTTTTAATATTATTTCGCTGCAGTTTGGTAGAACTCATCTGGATTGGGTCTATAAAATATTAGACCTGATGCAAATCCCGGAAGAAGATGAAGAAGAGATAGATTTTGAGGAAATTGGCCGGAGAATGGTGGAGTGGGGGAAGATGGTGCTCCGTTTTTACAAAGGCAAACTTGAAGAAAATGAGCTCGTGACACACCACACGCATCTGGATCGGAAGATTGATTTAGTTGGGGATGAGTACGAAACTTACGTCGAAGTTGTAAGGCTAATTAATGAAGATATGAGGTCTAAACACTCGATTCCTACCACGTTAATTAATTTAGGGGAGTTGGCAAAGGTGGTATATGACCGTTCTCTACAAGTCTGTAAAGAAATACTTGATGCGTGCTTTCCTTTTGACCCCAATATATATGTTAAACCGGATATAGCAATACTAAAAAAACATGGTTTAAGCCCTAACGCCTTTGCCCTATTGGTCAGGTGGGCGTCGGAATCTTACATGCGCCATAGAGCAGAAAAGAATCGCTTTGACTCGTCATTTAATCTTCCTTTTGGGGATTAGCAGGCCCGCCAGGGCTCGAACCTGGAAGAGGGGTTTTGGAGACCCCCATGATACCATTTCATCACGGGCCTATCAGCCATGATTTTATCAGGAAAAGAGAAATGCTGTGAAAGTTATTTCAACTTGGAAACTTCCTTGTGCGCGGTGTGCTTCCTGCAGGTGCGGCAGTGTTTGGTCAAGGACAATTTTTCGGGAGTTTCGGTTTTGTTCCTCTCGGTGATGTAGTTGAAGTTGCCGCAAACAGTGCACTTCAAGCCTAAATGTTGCCTAGGTCCTTTTTTTGCCATGACTGGTATTTTAGCACAAAACCTGCTCATTTGGGCCGAAACCTGTGCTTGTAGACAATCGCAGAAACCGCTCTTGATGCCGTTCCCGACTAGTGCTGGCTTCTTTCCTGTAAAATACTATATAGTTTGCCACCTTAGCTCAGTTGGTTAGAGCACCTTTTTTGTAAAAAGGGGGTCCTGAGTTCGAATCTCAGAGGTGGCTCCAGACAGCTTGAATGTTACCCTATAATAGTATATACTCCTAGCATGGTTGATTTACGGAAAGTTGATCCTTCCAAGGCTAATCTTGACCACGAGAAATCAAGGCTGAGACACCTGAACCCGAAAGACCCTGAAGAAAAAAAACGCCTTTGGAAGATCGAAACGGATCCCAGGGTGGTCAAATTCGTCGAAAACATTTGTCAGACAGACGATGATTTGGCCGACTTTGCCACCCTGGAAAAGGACTACTTGGTGCTGGCGATTGAGGGTAAGGCTGGTCATGTGGATGAGGCCGAGGTGGGCAAACTCCAAGGTTGGGTCGTGGTCTGTCCCGAGGAAAAGAAACGACTGGCGCGCTTACAGAAGCGCGGCTTGGCTGATCTGGCCAAACAAGGCTTAAGGGTGCTGGAAATAGGCTTTGCCAGGCATCCGAAGGCCAAGTCCGGCCAGATGGCGAGCGCGTTACGGCAGGTCCTGGCTTTCCTTCAGACGGAACACACCAAAGACGGGGAGGTCCAGTTGGTGATCACGGCCTATACTGACGAAGCCAATGAGGCTTCGACCAGAGTCCTTTTGGCCTCCGGTTTCCTCCAGATGGGCAAGGTGAAGTATCATGTCAGGAATGCCGGTCATGATAACTTTTTTATCTGGCAAAAATAGAATAAGGTTTCAGAGAGGATTTATGCCGGCGAGAGTGACGTACTGGTTCCGGACGTAGTTCTCCAGAACATAGAGACAAAAACCGGAAAGCTGATTTCACAGAGAGATTTTCTGACGACGAGAAGATTGGGTTTGCAGCTGGAGTATTTTTGGGCCGCGATCAACTGTTTGGGCAAGGACAAGCTGGAGAGCAACTTGATGGCGAAAAAGGTGCTTAATCAGGCGTTTGCTGACCTTTCGGCGAGAATGAAACTGTTTGGACAGGGGGGCGATCTTAGGACATGGGAGATGAGGAAGCGGTTTGGCTGATCTGGACAGTGTGGCTGGGATAGCCTTGAGGCTAACCTCTCTAGGTCTATTGGATTTTGCTGACGAAGAGGGTAGTGCCTGAGTACTGGCCGGTGACGGTGACGGTTTTGCCCGCATAGTCAGTCAGGTTGACTTGACGGCTGTCCAGTTCGATCGGAGGCTTGCCGGAGGTGTTCAGAGAGAATCTGGTTCCGGCCTGGACCAGAGTACCCGAGAGAGTAACATCGGGACTTTCGGTAGACAGATCCGCCGGTTTGGCGACGAGACAACCGCCAAAGAGGAGAGAGGTGACAAGAAGAGCAGAGAGGATGATGATTTTTCTGTTACCCACTATTTTCATACTAGCGTGAAGCCAGCGGGTCGTCTAGGGGCATTCTAGAGGCTTCCGGCTTCATAGATGAAGGAACTCGCGGGTGTTTATTCGGTTTCTTCTTCAGCCTTTTTGTCTTCACCCTTGAAAGATTTGCGGAATTCTCTGATCGACTCGGCGAGGCCGTGAGCCAGCTCGGGCAATTTCTTGCCGCCGAAGAGAAATAGGAGAATCAAAGCCACAACAATGATTTCGGTGGATCCAATGTTACGTAGCATCCAGGTAAGTCACCCCCTTCCTATTTTCATATTAAATGATGATAGTCTCAGTCTAGAAACAATCACGGCTACTGTCAAGGGAAAATGGTGTAAGATAGTGGAAGAAAGGGGGTGACTCTATGAGATATCAACCAAAAACGATTGCCAAGGCAGCATCCTGGACAGTCGGGATTCTTTACTCGGTTTGTACCTTGGTGGTTGTTTATGTACCTGACTTGGCTATCGGGGTAGTCAGGTCGTGGTATCACACAATAGATGCCGCATTGATCCAGACTTCACCCGTGACGCTCGCGGGCTTTGTCACCGGACTGGTGAGCGCAATGCTCATGTTCTGGGTCGTCGGCTATCTTTTTGCCGGTTTTGCCAACTACTTTTCCCATAAGTAGAAACTGGCCCACGAAAAACCCGCTCTCTAAGCCCAAGAGTTTAGGGAAGCGGGTTTCTGTTCTTACTCTTTGACAACCTCTTTGAGTTCTTGGGCGGCCTTTTTTAGTTCTTTGCCGGATTGTCCCAGTTCCTTACCCGCTTTGGGCAAGAACCTGCCTCCGAAAAGCACGAGAACGACCAGGAGGATGATGCTTATTTCTAGCCAGCCGATGTTTTGAAACATTGTGTTTTGTGCTTAATTAATAATTCGTCCTTTAATCCTTGTCTTTGAAGGCGTTTCTGAATTCCTTTATGGCTTGGGCAATTCCCTTGACGAGTTCGGGGAGTTTTTTACCACCAAAGATGACGAAAATGACGATGGCTACGACGATAATTTCGGTAGTTCCGATTCTAGGCATTTAGGTTGATTCACCCCCTTCCTCCGAACCCTCGCGGGAGGGCGTGATTTTTTTTTGATCCTTTTCTTCTGTGTTAATGTCAGAAAGCGCGTTTTCGATCTCCTTTTTGGCCTTCTTAAACTCTTTGCCGGACTCACCGAGGCCCCTGGCCAATTCGGGGAGTTTTTTACCGCCGAAGAGAAAGAAGAGGACGAGAACGATGATGAGGATTTCACCTGAACCTATATTACTAAACATATCTGTGTATTAGATTGATTGATTGAATAGTAGAGCAACTTCGAAAAGAAGTAAAGGGACAACGGTAAGGATCGACAACGAGATGATATCGTTTGGGGGCAGAATGGCAGCCAGGATAAGGATGGCGGCGTAGGCGTAGCGGCGTTTGCTGGTGAAGACCTCCCGCTTGACGATCTTCAGGCGGAGGAGCAATGTCATTACCACCGGAAGCTGGAAGACGAGGCCGAGGCAGAGGCCGACGATGATCACCTGGGCAAAGAAACGACTGATGTCCCAGATATTGCCAATGTTGAAATCGATGGCGGTCTGAGAGTAGAGATTGATGACAAACTGCATCACCCAAGCACCAAAAGCAAAGCCGGCGACAAAAAGAATGAGGCTAATCGGGACCAGGCGGACGAGAAGGCGGTATTCCTTGGGTTTCAAGGCTGGTTTGAGGAAACGGAGAGCATAAAAAATGACCAATGGAAAAGCACTGATGACGCCGGTAGCCAGGCCGGTGTTGACGGCCAGGTCAAAGAACTGATAGGGGTTGGTCAGAACAATAGTGACGCCCTTGAGATTAAAGAACTGAAGCACGAAAGAGAGGATGCGCCGGTAGTAGATGAAGCCGAGGACGCCGGAGGCGAAGATAACGGCCAGGAGGACATAGAGCTTCCTTTGGATCTCAACTAAGTAGGGCAGGAAATGAGTCGCGGCCGCGTCGGCACTTCTGGCTTGGATTGCTTCTTTGCGAGAGCTCACAGATAGAATATAGCACTTATGGATAAGCTGACGGTAATGAGTGGTGATGACATAAGAAATATTGCTGATATTGTGGGTGGTGACAATGCCTACTGGCATTTCGTGAAGCGGATAAACTACGGTTCATTATCGGTAGATCGCATCTTGGTTTCAGACTCGTTGCCTTCACTTGGGAGGGGAACTTATCGTCGGATCAGCAAATACGGAGCTCTTTCGGTGAATGTTGTTATTTAACACAAAACCTAAAGCCTATTTTCTCGATGAACTAGTAACCTTGAGATTTATCGGAGGCTATTCGGTGAAGGTTGAAGCTAAAAAAATGGTAAAATAGGTGGTTGGCACAAGCCGGGATAGTTCAGTGGTAGAACAGGGCCTTGGTAAGACTCAAACCTGAGTCCGATTCTCAGTCCCGGCTCCAGATACGATAAAATATAGGTTATGCTGGGGTACCCAAGTGGACAACGGGGGTAGACTGTAAATCTACTGGCCTCTGGCCTACACAAGTTCGAATCTTGTCCCCAGCACAGAAATGATACCGTTCTAAAACGGTCACGTTTCGTCTAAAAAAAGATTGGTAGATCAAAGTGATTTTAGCGGTCGGAAGAACCTTGGTCTACCGGGCGGGGGGAAGTCGGTGGAGTATCTGGAATGTTTCGCAGGAGGGCGAGCAATTTTTTGTCCACCAGGGGAGGTAGATCGTGAAAGACCCTGGAATCGTCCGCAGCAATGAGGCGGGTGGTGGCGACCGACTCGGCGGTGTACTTCTTGACCACCTGGCTCATATAAAAGCGGTTGGTGTAGGCGATCAGAAGGCGAAGAAAGTCATCGGGGAGGGGAATAAAGTCCTCTGTACCCCCGTGCATGGCCCCAGTGTCGAAGGGGATTAGCGGATGGGGGTTTGTCTGTTTGGTAAAACCGGCCAGAGTTTTGATCTTTAATGCCTGAAGGGCATTTCTCACGAAAATGAACGGCTCCTCCGGGTGGAGGTTGGAGGACATACCATAGAGACGGAGGAGGAAGCGGTTGAAGGGATCGGTTTCAATTGCTTTCATGATTGTTTTTTCCTCAAACATTTTGGTATTGGAGGTGAGCCAACTGCCTGTCAAAGCCCCTACCCCCGCCAGGGAGAGGGTGAGAAACCGACGGCGCGACATCTTGGGAATTTTGGTTGACAGGGCAAGTCTGGTCGCTTCGGGGAGGGCGCTGCCGACGATGAGGTAAATTCCGTTCCAGAACTGCTGAGTATCTTTATTTGAGGCAATTTTTATCAGAGGGTACACTTCTTGGGCGTATCGGACAATATCGCCGAAGGCAACGGGAAAGTGATGTTGGCGAGCGGTTTCCAGATAAGAGGCATCTATAGGACGCATCGAAATGACACGGACCAATTCGTCGATCGGAAGGGTGTAGATGTTGTGGATATCGTGTTCATAGACCCAATCAATGATATTGTACTCCATGAAGAATCCAGAGGTCTCTTCGGGTAGGGGGATGGTACCTTTTTGAGAGGAATGGATTTCGTAGATGGGAAGATAGCTGATGCCATCACTCTCAAACGAATCGGTAAGGGCTACCTGAACTTCATCGGCGGTTTTGTCTGCAGCCCCGGCTCCGGCAAGAACAAATGGGCTATATTTTGCCGCGTTACCAATGAGCTTGAGTAGTCCGCGTCGCGTCAGCGGCGTGGTTTCTCCCATGACGCCATTGTAACAGATTAGAAGTACTGGATGGCGAACATTTTGTTATGGCCTCTATTGCGCGGCCACAGAGCTCGCTCTGGGCGAAGATGTCACCCCGGCCGCCGTTTTTGCTTGGCTAAAAGATTTGGTGGCGAGACACGATGCGGAAAAAGGTCCTTTTGATGCCATGGCCAAATATAGACAGAGATCGATCAAGATCCTCGGTGAGTTGTCCGAGGTAAAATAGCCCCCAAATGATCACATCGACTTGAAGTTGATCTTGGAAGAGACGGAGTCGATCTGGACGACGAAGGGTTTGGATCCGTCGCTGGGTGAATAGGTTATTTGCCAGATGGTACTCGTGATCTTGATGTACTGGGCTGTAGTGGGAGTGTTGACACAATCAAAACTGGTGGGACAGACGGAGGAGGCGATTGTGAGGGCTGCGGGCAGGTCGACTCCCAGTTTGCCGCTTTGGACCAGCGAGTTAAGGGAAGGAATGTTGTTATCGGGGCTGACACGGCCAGAAAGATCAACCATGACCGGGTCTTTGCCGGATTCGTTTTGGATATAAAAGTAGGTCTTGGTATTCGGAGTTTTCCTAAACCAGTACTTGATCAGGGTAAGCGAGGGGTTCTCGGCGCCGGTGACTTTGATCAGAATTAGAGCAGAGTCGGGATATTGTTGTTTGGTGAGGGCCATCACCTGCACAATATTTCCAAAAACCGGCCCCGAGCCTGAAGGTGTGATGGTGGGTTCGCCAACCGATGGAGTCGAGGTGGGTGTAGGTTCTTCGGTGATTTCGGGGGTGGGGGTGATCGTAGCCTGGTTTTCCTTGATATTTTGCTGTTCCAGGGTTTTGGTTATTTGAGACAGCTGAGTGTCCAGGTTTTGGGTTTGCTGATAAAAGAAGTATGTGGCGGCGATGGCACCGATGGAGATAAGCAAGAGAAGAAAAGTGACGACGGGGAAGTGGCCGCCGCTGGAGGATGGTAGGCTCGCGGGCATCGGGGTGGCGGGTGGTTGGTAGACGGGCTGTTGGATTATGGGAGCGGATTGCTGGCGATACGCGGGTTGGGGTTCGGCCTCGACGGTAGGAGGGGAAGAGAGATCGGGAGCGACCTCGTCGGTCA
>Ga0155845_112_pt1 | contig 29368 bp, 36 predicted proteins | sample RifCSPlowO2_01_FD_107499 | JGI IMG/M metagenome (GOLD analysis project Ga0155845, IMG submission 107499) | Candidatus Collierbacteria bacterium RIFCSPLOWO2_01_FULL_50_23 | reverse complement strand
CGGTTTATTCGCCAAACAGCTACGATTTTGTGATTGCGGTGCAACCGACGAGACAGAAAGTCCCTTATAACACTTGTGCGACTGCTTACTCAGTCGATTCTTATTGGTGGGTAGACGGTTGTGTGGGTTGGGTGACTGGTTCTTCTGTGGAGAAAATTTTCACTGGGGCGGGGAATAATATTCGAGCCGGCGATGCGGCCCTGTCCTGGCAGGTGAGTAGGTGGTGGAGTAGCGGTGTTTCTGGGATCCAAATTCCGCAAGAGGATACGACTGCATCGGTGCAATCGGCTGTAAATCTGATTTGTAGAAAATTTAGGGGGAGTAATAACTGTGGAGGCACTGTGACGCCAACTCCGACGCCGACCCCGACGCCGACGAAGCCAAGCTGTCCGGTAAATTACTCTTGTGCTCCAATAGACACGGGATTTTCCTGTTCAGGTGGAATGCGAAGCTCTTGCATAGATGCGCCTTCTGGTGCCTGTAGGCCGGCGAGACTAGACATTAATTTTTTTCTTGATCCGGGAGAAGCCTGCTGTACGTGCGTGCTATAAAGCCATACTCCAGGATGGGCCGTGTTGCCTCACGTAAATTTATAACGGAATTGAGACGAAGTAATTTTTCCGACAGCGCCTTCACCTTTTCTATTTAACTATTATAGTCCGGTCATACCCGGATGAAAACCGCAGTGAAAGGAATACGTTCCGGGGGTGGCCGGCGACACAAAAAACCTGTTTGGCCAGGGTTAATTGTTCCGGTATTGAAAGACTTGCCGTCATCGCTTGTGAGCGTGTGTGGAGCCGAATCGTTATTGACCACATTTATATTCTGTCTTGCTACCTTGATCTCCAAAGAGTTGGGCAGAAAGCTGGAGTTTTGGATCGATATTGTTCTATCTGCATTTTGGGCCTGCCCGCCTGTTGTTTTGGGTGCTACCCCGCTGAAAATAACTAAAAAAGATTTTTTAATCATAAAACCATCGTACCACCAACTCACGCCGGATATTTACGGAGAACAGAGCGAGCTCTTGACAAACATTTCTTTGAGTGATTTACTGGAGGTTAGCCTTATAGCAATATAGGGTTAGAAAGCTTAGCAATAAGTTTTCGGGAATCGGGACTTCAGCAATGAGGTCTCTTTTCTTTCTGGGCGTACTAGCCGAAAGTAAAAGCAAAGATTTGAGTCCCGGTGGAATCAAATTCCAGGTGCAGTAAGTGTTCGCCCGCAGTCGGTAGATTGATCAACTGATAGAGCCTCGGTTCATCGAGCTCGACTTCCCCGACTTTCTTCCCGTCGAGAAAAATCGTCAATCTATCCTCCGTCGTTCGCGGGGTGATCACCAAGAAAACTTTAGCGGCAAAAAACTTTAGATCTAGCGTCGACCCGAGACCACTCTTGGCGTATTCATCTGAAAGAGTCCACTCACCTCCGAAAGAGAAACCGTCGCGGGTCAAGTTCGTGTTCAAAGTGTACCCGGCGGTCCCTATCTTGGCTTTTTCTCTCGACTCTAGCCGTTGCACCCGGGCTAGGCCCAAATAAGTTTCCGGTGTCAGACGCTCCGTTGGCGTCAAATCAGGCAAATCCAAAATTCCCTCCACGACCGGCATGCCCGTCTCGGCAAGTAGCGATTGGATTGCCCGCTCAATTTCCCGGTATTCTCCTTCCCCGGAGTGGACCAATCTCAGCCTGCCTTCTTTGTCGATCAGGTATTTTGCCGGCCAGTAGAGATTGTCATAATTATTCCAAGTCATGTAGTCATTGTCCTGGGCGACCGGGTAGTTGATTTTGTACATCGCTATCGCCTTAATGACATTTTCGGTTTTCTTTTCAAATTCAAACTCGGGAGTATGGACCCCGACTACGACCAGGCCGCCGTCTTTGTATTTCTCGTACCAGCCCGTTACGAAAGGTAGTGTCCGAATGCAGTTGATACAGGTATAGGTCCAAAAATCCACCAAGACTACTTTTCCTCGCAAAGACGAAAGAGTCACTGGCTCGCTATTTAACCAGCGGCTGATACCGATAATCTCAGGTGCCGGTCCCAAGTCCGGCAGAAAGGACCCCGTTTCTGGTTCTCTGGTTTGCCTGCCGGAAAGCTCGTCCAATTGCTCCCCGACCTTCTTATTCTGCTCCAGTCGGAAGAGAAGATTGGAATAGGCGGGAACGGCCTCTAGTAGTTTTGCCTGAATCACCTTGTCGTAGTTTGTCCAGATCCCAACTGCGGTGACGATAATTACCACCCCGAAAAATTGTTGTATCCTGCCCAAAAAAGGAGATAACACCCGGGTTTTGGTCAATAGGTTCTGACCGACAGTGGCGAAAATAAAAAGGGGAATTCCGGTCCCGGCCATATACGCCAGGGTCACGAGAATGATGCGGCTTTCCACCATCTGCGTCGCCGCCAAAGCCGCAATCGAAGCCAAAATTGGCCCGGCACAAGGTGACCAGACGATCCCGAGGGAAAGTCCCGTGATCAGACCTCCGAAAAATCCGTTTCTTTGCACACCAGCTCCGCCCCCAAGTAGGGCACTCAATCGGCCCACTCCGACCTCGATAAGTGCTGAAAAACGAGGCATCAATAATGAAAGTCCCAAAATGGTCAGGATGATAATGGCGGTGAATCGCAGAGTATCGGGGTCGAAGTGGAACATCGAAACCAGATACGAAAGAGTCAGAGTGAAGGCGGTGAAACTGGCAAGAATTCCCAGGGTGATTCCGAGTGGTTTGCCCCTGCCTCCGGTCGATGTTGCCGAAAGGACGATGGGAAGTAGCGGCCAAATGCACGGCGCAAGAATCGTCAGTAAGCCGGAAATAAAAGCGAAGACCAGGAGGATGATCATTTCTCGGAAAGGATCCGATTTATGACGGTGTCGAAGTCTTCTCTGGTCCAGGGGTCGCCGGATCGGTAGATCTCTTTCCCGTTCACAAGGATCACCTTTGTGTGTTGATAAGTAATTTTGTATTGTTCGGCCAGAGCTTTTTCGTTCGCATCGGTTTCGCTGTCGTTATAGTTCACCCGAAAACCGATCAATCTATCACTATCCAGGTTGTTAAACCCGGCTTCGATTTCGGGTGCCTCAGCGCGGCAGAAGGGACACCAGTTGGCGAAGAAATCCAAAAAAATTATTTTGTCTCCATCGAGTGCCCTTTGATAATCGTCCTTCGTATAGGCGAAATAGAAGGATTTTTGACCGGCAATTTTGTTGCCCTCCATCGTTTTTGCAATCGTGCCTCCGTTACCGTTTGGTAAAACCTTTTTTGTCACTGATTTGAAAGAGGCGACTCCGATGATCACACTAACGATCAACAGCAATGAGAGAACAAAGATCAACAAATAATGCTTCATAAACGGTCACCTTTCCAATCTAAGTATATAGGAAGGCGGCCATCTTTTCCAAAGCCAGTTTTCTCATCGAGATTTTATTTTTTTCGGTTCGGTCCATCTCTCCGAAAGTTTTGGAGCTTCCTGCTGGAATAAAGATCGGATCCCAGCCAAAGCCTCCTTCCCCTCTGACCGAGTCGGCGATCGTACCCCCCACCACCCCTTCGAAAATATGCTCCTTCCCCTCCCCGTCTATATAAACCAGAACGCTGACTGCCCGGGCAGATCGGTCAGCAAATCCGGCAAGCAGTTTGATAAGACCTTCGTTGCCGAGAGCCTCGGACATATCACGGATATAAGGGCCGGGCAGGCCGTTCAAAGCGTTGAAAATCAAAGCCGTGTCTTCAACAAAGAGCGGATGTTTCAACTGGTCAAAGTAATGCCTCGCTTTGAAATGGGCTACCTCGTTCACATCAAGCGACTGGATTTCCGGGGCGTCAAGTTTGATCCCTTCGACTCTGATCCCGAGGATTTGGGATGCTTCCTGCCGTTTGCCTTCGTTTGTGGTCGCGAAATAAATGAAGTTCATAGGGTATAGTATAGCCTTGATGATTCAAAAAGGCAGGAAAAGTTTGCCGGGACTGAAAGAAGATTTTGATAGATTAAGGTCGGCAAAAGAGGGTGAGAAGCTCATCAGGTCCAAAACCGGATATCTGGAAAAAGAAAGTTTTACTTCTTTGGAAAACTGGTATCGCCTGAGCCGGACCAGCGAAGATGTCTATCCCACTCAGGGATTATTGCTTACTCCATACGACTATCTTGACGTCAAAAGTCTGCAGCTGTTACCCCAGGACTTTTTGGTAAAAACACTAAGGTTGAGATCTTTTTTCCTGGAACTTTTCAACCATCCCTACCGGATCAGTTTTCTCGACAAAGTTAACAAAGGAAAATTCACCCCTCCTCCCAAGGTATCCTCGCCCGCTTTAGAAAATGCTATCAACGACGGAATTGCTCTCTCTGTCGGTGACCTGGGCAGCTCGGTGGGCGGAGCACAGAGGGAACGAATCAGCCGGACCGAAAGATACGCCGCCGGACCTTTCATCAAACTCGGTCGTCAGGCGCGCTCCATTTATGTTGGCTCATCTTCTCCTGATGTCTGGAATAGCGCCGCCGCGATCGCGACCATGGCCGCGAGCCATTGTCTGGCCGGTGTCCCGAGAAATGGCTTGACCGCTGACCCAAATAGGCAGGCCGACCTTGCCCGTGAGGCCCTAACTTTTTTGGAAAGTATTGCCGCTGAAGTCTTGTCCAAAAGAAAAGACAAGAGAAAAGTCTTTAACTACTGGCGCAAGAACATCTACGGTACTCTTGAGGCCAACCAGGAAAAAGCCATAGCCAGGGCAAAGCTCCTTCACCGGGCCGGAGTCAGGACGTTCCGGGTTTATTCTCCCGAACCGGGTACGGGAACAGTGGACACCGTGAAGAAACTGAGAAAAGTTTTTGGGAAAGAAATCGAGATTTTCGCCGGCCAGGTCATCAGCGTAGATCAGGCAAAAGAAGCCGTGAGGGCCGGCGCCGATGGAATTTTTGTCGGAATCGGCGGCGGCGGCCGCTGTATCACCGGAGTCAGAAGCGGTTCGGTCATCGACTGGCCCGAACTGGTTTGGAAACTGCGCGGAGAAATTACTGTACCCATCATTGTCGAAGGCGGAGCTTCCGATCACGTCGCCGTAACTTTACTACTAGGGGCAAGCGGTATCAGCGTATCCCGCGTCGTCGCCGGAGGAACTATCGAGTCTCCCGGAGGAGCTCTCTACTGTGTCAACGAAAAAGGCAGGCTTTTCAAACCATATGGAGGAGAGGCTTCGGCCAGAACAAAATACCTGGACGGCAAGCTCCTGCCCTTTGACATTCCATCATTCGTCGAAGGAGAGACTACCATGGCCGAAATGAGTTATGTCAAGTTCGTTTATCCGACCCTAACCTACAATCTGCATTTGCGCCTCGAGGATGCAATTCTGGCCCTGGTTTTTCGCGGCGTCGAGAACCCGGAGGAACTGCATACGATCGATCCCTCACCACTGCGGAGAATAACCTCTTCGGGCGAGTTCCAAAGGAACACCCACTGATAAGTTTGACAGATGCAAATCAAATCTCTACCATTATAGTAAGTTATTTCTAGCATTCCTTTATGGCCGATCAAAATCCCTCCGATAATACTTCCCCCGCACTTCCTCCCATCCCCACCATTCCCTTTCAGAATCCGTCATCGGATCAGCCTGCCGGCAATGCTTCCAGCATACCCGCCAGTAGCGTTGAGCGCAGCTCCTCTTCGGGCTGGGCTGATGCAGGCGGGCCGGCACCGAGTACCCCAACGGAAATTGCGGCGGCCTCGCTTAGCTCCTCAATCGAAAGCGACCTGCCCGTTTCCGAAGTGGTGACCGCATTAAAAAGCGCACCCCAAACACCTCCCCCTGCACTTACTTCCCCCGACGTTACTGCGACTGCCCCTGTCAACCCGGTTTCGGAAACCCCCAAGGGTCCTCTTTATGAGGATCCTGACAAGGTAAAGGTTCCCGGCGCTGCATGATTGAGATCATCTGGACAAATCACCTTAGGGAACGGACCCGTGAAAGGGGGATAGACCCCGGCCTGGTCGACCGGGCGATTCGCTTTCCGGACAAAGTCGAAAAAAGTCATACCACCAACTCAAGCAAGCACATCAAAATCATCGGCAACCGGCAAATCGTCGCCGCCGTCAAGCGGGATTCCGGCAACTGGATCGTCACCTCCGTCTGGCAGAAACCATACTACGGTCCCTCCTTGTACAAAAAACCTCTCCTAGAGAGATTGATCTATCGCTTTGTCCTTTGGCTGGAAAAGATTATCCGCCGAAGTTTTAATCATTAGGTAACCCTCGCAATTTAGCCCGGCAAAAATCCCCTCCCGTGTTTGATTCGGGCATTCGTTTACCGTCGCGATCACCCAAAAAATTCCCACCATAAAAAGCGTCGAAAAGAGAGTGGCCGCGGCAATCCGGTAGTTGAAAAGTTTGTCGTCCAAAACCAGTTCCCGCATCCCGGTCGCGTATTCATAAAACCAGCCGGAAAGGGTAACTAGGGCCATGATGGCGAGAATCACCCCGACGATTATCGGCATTTGCATAACCTAACTTCTTATTGTTAATGACTCCCACAATGCCAGAAGCAACTCAGATGTACTTGCTTCTGCTAAGGCAGCTTTTCTTTCCCATTTTTCCATCATCTCAGCGGCTTTTAAGACCACGTCGCTCGCATCCAAGCCGCCTACCGGTTCATCCAGGAAAATCTGCTTGCCAAAATCTATCCTGCTGCCGTATTCTTCACCCTCAACAAAAACCCTTCCGAAAAAGTGGTGCTCCGGTGAAAATTCCAAATAGATCTTTTTTCCATCAGTTGTAACTCCCAGCAAACCTCTGAGTATGGTCCCTTCGCTTCTTTTTGTTTCTTTATTAAACATAACTTAATGTTACAATAATTTCCTGATGCTGACAAAAACCCTCTTCCTTACCGCCACCGCCATACTTCTTTCTGCCTGCCAAAGAGGCTCTCTGAATCCTTCGGCGCCAACCCTTTCTCTCACTGAAAAGTCTCAGGCAACATCAACCGCAACGCCAACATCGATCCCCGATATCAAACAATTACTAAATATAAAGGAGGGACAAATGATTTACGCCGTTATCAAAACCAATCTGGGATCGATGAGAATAAAATTATTTGAAGACAAAGCCCCCAACACCGTTACCAATTTTGTTGGTCTCGCCGAAGGTACCAAGGACTGGACTGACCCCAAGACCGGCCAAAAAGTTTCCGGAAAGCCTTACTACAACGGTGTCATTTTCCACCGTATTATTAGCGGTTTTATGATTCAAGGCGGCGATCCCACCGGAACCGGCATGGGCGGACCGGGATACAAGTTTGCCGACGAAATAAACGATGAGAAATATATCCGGGGTACTCTGGCGATGGCAAACTCCGGACCGAATACCAATGGCAGCCAGTTTTTCATTGTTCACAAGGACTACCCGCTTCCCAGCGCCTATACCGTCTTCGGCCGCATTGACCCCCTCGATGATAGCAGTATAGTCACGCTGGACAAGATCGCCGCTGTCGCCATCGGGGCGAATGACAAACCAACATCTCCTGTCACCATGGAATCTGTCTCCATCGTCCGCCAATGAGAAGGATCGGAGCTCACGTTTCGACTGCCGGCGGGGTAGTCAACGCTCTGACTCGGACCACAGAAATCGGAGGCAACTGTCTTCAGATTTTCGCCGGTTCGCCCCGCTCCTGGGCCAGGCGTCTTTATGAAGAAAAGGAAATTTCGTCTTTCCTAAACGAGTCGGCCAAACTAGATTATTCTCCCACCTTTATTCACGCTCTTTATCTGGTGAATCTGGCTAGCGATAACCCCGATCTAGTAAAAAAATCAGTCGATTCTCTAATCACCGATCTGAAAAACGGCCAAGTCATTGCCTCCGCCGGCGTCATCGTTCACCTCGGCTCCCATCAAGGTAGAGGTTTTGTGTCGGTCGTCGATCAGGTAGCCGGTGTAATCCGCCAAATTCTAAATGCCACCGAAGAAACACCCTTCATAATCGAAAACTCCGCTGGTCAGCAGGGGAAGATCGGATCGCTGACAGAAATAGGGGAACTTTTTGCCAAAGTAAACCATCCTCGTTTGAAACTCTGTCTCGACTCCGCTCATTTGTTTGAAGCCGGCTATGACTTGCGAAACCTTAGTGCTCTTGACACTTTGGTCAACGAGTTAACCGACCAGGGTTTATTCAACCAAATAGTTTGTCTCCACCTCAACGATAGCAAAACCGAGTTCAATTCCAGAAACGACCAGCATGAAAATCTCGGCGACGGGAAGATCGGTTTGCTCGGTTTGTCTCAGCTTGTGAATCACGAAGATCTCGTTGACTTACCCATCATTCTCGAAGTTCCGGGCGATTCCGGTTTCCCCGATGCCAAACAAATCGCCATCGCCAAATCCCTCTAGGCAGTGTTTCTGACCCTCATCAGCAGATCAAAATATGGTCGCGGAATCGGGCGGAGATTGGCGACACCGACTTCTGCCTCGAATCCACAGCCATTGAGACCAAAAATGAAAGTCTCCAGCCTTTCCATTTCATCCACCCTGTAAGTAGTATTCAATCGCCACCTTTTGGCATATTCCCCAAAGTTACTATCCCCCTCCCCAATATAAAAACGATACGGAGTTTGGAAAAACAAATATCCTCCAGGAGCCAATCTTTCTAGAGTTGGCCAAACCAGTAAATTCCAGAAATTCTCAAAATTCCAAAAGGAATCATAAAGAGCCCCCTCTGGTCTAGACATTACTAGTGAGAGTTGGTCGCCATCAAGCCATCGATCAATCTCCCGCCAAGTCAGTCGATCGGTTAGATCGGCATGGAGATAAGTTACCCCCCGTTTTGCCAGATCTTCCACAGTCATTACATCTGACCTCTGTAAACCCACCGCCAACGATGCCGCTTTTCCCAAAAAATCAGTTAGATTGAAGCCCGAGGTCATCAAGTCGAGAACGAGGTGTTTTCTACCAGGAATTGTTTCAAGCGTTTCAAGGAAACCTTTTTCGTTCAACAAAGGGCGGAAAACTTTTTCGTAGTCCGATAATGGGCGATCAAAGACTCCCGCCCCGGAGTAAGTTGTTTCTCTCATATCCGTTTGGCTGATATTATAGAACAGAAGGGCTACTCGTATCTTATCGCGTCGATGGGGGAGGTGTCGTTCTAGTACAATAAGCTCATGATGGTTACTAATCCGGAACTTGATAACTACACCACCCGCCTAGCCGGACTCCATGAGAAACTAAATCCCGAAGGCCTCTATAAAAGGAAAGACGAGCTTGAGAAAGAAAGCGGTGATCCAAATCTTTGGTCTGACGAGGCCAAGGCCAGGAAAACCATGCAGGAACTTGCCCACCTGAAAACGCTTTTGGGAGAGCTCTCCTCTCTCGACGAGAATCTTAAGAGTCTGACCGAGCTCATCAAGATGCAGGAGGAAGCCAAAGACAGCAGCCTCGACAACGATATCCAGTCACTCAATCGCACTGTCTCCCGCCAGCTGGACAAACTGGAGCTGGTCACTTTTCTCTCCGGTCAATACGACAAAAGCGAAGCCATACTCTCTATCCACTCGGGCCAGGGCGGCACCGAAGCGATGGACTGGGCCAGCATGCTTTCGCGCATGTACACCCGGTATTTCGAACGGAAAGACTGGCCCTACGAAATGGTGGGCTACTCGGGAGGCGACGAAGCTGGTCTCAAGTCAGTCACTTACATCGTCCACGCCCCCTTTGCCTTCGGTTACCTGAAAAACGAGCGGGGAACACACAGGCTCGTCCGCCTCTCGCCCTTCAATGCTGACAATCTCCGCCAAACCTCTTTCGCCGGTGTCGAAGTTATGCCCCTGGTCGAAGATACCGGTGAGATCGTTATCCGCGACGAAGACCTCGAGTTTGAGGCCAGTCGTTCCTCCGGCGCCGGCGGCCAAAATGTCAACAAGGTGTCCACCGCCGTCCGTATCCGTCATATACCCACCGGTATTGTCGCCGAGGCCCAGAGTCAGAGATATCAGGAGCAGAACCGCAAAATTGCCATGCAGCTTCTTAAGGCCAAGTTGTGGGAAATCGAAGAGAAAAAACGCCAAGAAGAATTAAGCAAGATAAAAGGATCCCATCACGTCGCCGGCTGGGGCACCCAGATCAGATCATACGTCCTCCATCCCTACAAACTGGTCAAAGACCTGCGTACCGAATACGAGTCCACCGACCCCGACGCGGTCCTCGACGGTGATCTGGACATGTTTATTGAAACAGAATTAAAGCACTTTGCTCCTTTGCCAGAATCTGCTAGACTCTAGCTAGTTAACAAGAAAGAAAACAATGGAATTGCAGAAGCTCAGTCTCGACCCGAGCCCGAAACAGCCGGCGGCGAGTGCAACGCCAGTCGTTTCTACCGCCAAATCAATGCCTGAACCTATGACTAACGAAAGTTTCTTTACTCCGGCAAAAATTGCCGCCCTCGTCGTTGTCTTACTCCTTGGATTGGGCTCAGGTTATCTTCTCAAAAACAAAGTCGGCGCGGTTGGCCGGGGTGACGGCCCTATCATCGCCCGAAACGTTCCCGAGGCCGGTTTGAAGGAGGGTGACATCATCGGTGAACAAAGCGCCAAAGAATTCAAAGATAGCACCACCGGCGTCCTCCAAAAAGGCGGTCTCGATGGCGAAGGCAGCCACCAGTTGCTTCGCCCGGGAGGCATCTCCCAAACAGTCTATCTGACCAGTTCCATCATTGACCTGGATGAATTCGTTGGTCATCAGGTCACTGTCTGGGGTGAGACTTTCAAGAGCCAAAGAGTGGGTTGGCTGATGGACGTTGGCCGGGTCAAAGTCGAGAAACTGAACGCCCCCAATCCTCAGTAATAGCAGGTAACTAGGGTATAATTTTTAGGATGATCGTCTTCGACCAGGTGAGCAAAGTCTATCCGACTGGGAATACTGTCCTTGAGAACGTCAGTTTTCATATCAACCCGGGTGAGTTCGTCATTCTTACCGGACCATCCGGCGCCGGGAAGACTACCGTAGGTCGTCTCCTGATTCGCGACCTGCTCCCGACTTCCGGCAGTATCAAAGTAGGGGAATGGGACTTGGCCAAGATGAAACCCGGCCATGTGAGTGAGCTGCGTCGCCATGTTGGCGTCGTTTTCCAGGATTACAAAATCATCCCCGACAAAACCGTTTTTGAGAATATTGCCCTCGCCCTCGAGATCATTGGTTATCCGGGGAAACAAATTGAAGACAGGGTCAAACACCTGCTCGAGTTGGTGGGTATCCCGGACAAAAAAGACCTTTTTCCGGTTCAGCTTTCCGGCGGGGAACTCCAGCGGGCGGCTATCGCCCGGGCGATCGTTTCCGAACCGAAGCTCTTATTCGCCGACGAACCTACCGGCAATCTTGACGACCAAACAGCGGCAGATATTTATCAGCTTCTCCTCGCCATTCACAATCTTGGCACCACCGTCATTATGTGCACTCACAATAGAAGCTTCCTCGATCCCGGTCACCGGCATATAAACCTGGAAAAAGGTAAGATTACTCTGGATACCAGCAGCAGCAGCCAGCCCGCCAGAGCTGCTCCGCTGCGGGAGGGCCACAAGAGCAAAGAAGAAAAACACAAAAAGACCAAAGAATGATCAACACTGCTCTAAAAAACATCCGCCGTTCTCCTTATCAGGCTCTTGCGGCCGTTTCGATGACCGGTCTGACCGTCTTTATTGTCTCGCTTTTTGCCCTTGTTTCTCTGGCTAGTCATCTGGTCCTAAGAAGCTTCGAAACCAAACCTCAGGTTATCGCCTACCTCAAAGACGACCATACCGTTGACTCTGTAAATGGTCTGATCAAAGAGGTGACCGATACTGGCCTCGTCAAGAACGCAATCTACGTCAGCAAACAGGAAGCGCTCGAGATCTACAAAAGAAGTGTTGGCAACGACCCCCTCCTCCTCGGCACCGTCACCGACCTTGGGGTGATTACCGCCGATGTTCTCCCTGCCAGCCTCGAGGTTACTGCCAAGTCACCCGATGACTTCCCCACGATCGTCTCCATTCTGGAACGAAGTAGCATCATCAGTAGTACCCCGAAAGGTAAAAAAGAGATTGACTTTCCCCAGGACATTCTTACCGAGTTGACTGCCTGGACCCGCGCTATTCGTACCGCCGGCCTCCTCCTCATCGCCATCCTCTGCTTCAACTCCATCATCACCATCATGATCGTTGTTTCGATGAAGATTGCTAGTCGCCGTTATGAAATCGGTACGATGAAGCTCATGGGCGCCAAGGGCTGGTTTATCATCAGGCCCTACCTGGTTGAATCGGTTCTTTACGGGGCCGTCGGAGGAGTTTTTGGTTGGCTGGCAAGCTATATCGCCATCCTCTACTCGACGCCATTTCTGGCCCCGCGTCTAATTGGTATCATCGCTCTTCCGGTCGGTTTTACTCTGATGCTCGCCCTCTTAGCCGCCCTCGTCCTCCTCTTCAGCCTCCTCGGTCTTTTCTCCGGGCTTCTCGCTGCGGTACGCTTTATCAAGCGATGAGAAGCAAACTTCCCCTCCTGCTATTTTCCCTCTTGCTCCTCTCGTCGATTTTCATCCGCCCGGTCGGCGCCATTGAATGCGGTGACGCCATTCCCACCGGCTCGGATCAACTCAATGAGTATATTGCCAAGTGCAACCAGAGTATTGATGCCGCCCGGGGTGAACAACAGACCTTGAAAGCGGCCATTACCGTTCTGAGTGCAAAAATAAACTTGGTCAGCGCCCAGGTAAGGCAAACCATAGCTCAAATTGATCAGCTCGAAAAAGACGTCACCACCCTATCCACGGTGGTCTCCGATCTAGACAAGTCGTTAAACGATCTCACCAAAGTCTTTCTGGCCCGCGTCAGAGAGAGCTATATGCGCCGCGACCCGGACCCAATGATACTATTAGCTTCCTCGGACTCTTTCACCAAGTTCTTTACCCGCATTCGTTATCTCTCGATAGTGAAAGCCAGGGACGAGCTCATCCTTTCCGAAATGACTACCGCCAAAGTCAGCTATGACAATCAAAAACAGGCCAAAATAGTCAAACAAAAACAAGTCGAAGACCTGAAAGTTCAGCTGATTAACCAGCAAAAGGAACTGGCCAGTCAGCAAAAGTCCAAATCGACCCTACTCGCCATCACTCAAAACAATGAAAAAAGATATCAGTCTCTCCTCGAGCAGGCCAAAGCTGAGCTTGCAGCGGTCCAGGCGATTATTGCCGGGCAGGGAAGTGAAACCGCCGCTGGCGAAGTTGGTCGGGGACAGGTCATCGCCCACATTATTCAGGGCGCCTCCTGCAACAGCAACGGTACCCACATACACTTCATCGTGGCCAATAACGGCAGCGATCTTAACCCATTCAGTTACTTGAAAAAGGATGTCAATCACATCGATAATTCCGGTGGCGATCCTTTTAATCCGACTGGTTCTTGGGACTGGCCGGTCTATGGTACGGTCAAACTTAACCAGGGTTATGGCGAAACCTGGGCGATCAGGAATCTGGGTCTCTGGTATTCGCGCCACAACGGTATCGATATCGTTGGTGATGGGGACGAGGTTCATGCCGTCCAGGCCGGCACCTTATATAAAGGCTATTACATTGGTAACAACGGCTGTAACCTCCAATATGTTCGCGTTCGTCACAAAGACGGCGGTCTGGATACCTATTATCTTCATGTCAGGTATACCTAGGATATGAGGATTCTTGCTCTCCTCATATTTTTCTTGTTCCTTTTTCCGGATTCAGTTTTTGCAGCTCTCTCACTTTCTCTTGAAGGTATTCCTGGTGAAATAGACTCCGATCGGGAATTTACCGGTAATGTTTCCCTCACTTGCAGCAACTGCGGCGACTCATATCTGCGCGGGGCTTTCTTCAGCCCCGGCGCCACCGACTATTTTGGCTACACCCAAAACGATGCCGGCGACTGGGTCAATGCCAGCAATCCGAAAACTATATATTTTCATCTTCCCCCGGTTGAAAGCAGTTGGAGTGGTCAGCTGAAATTCAAATTTGATCAAGAAAAAGCTACCGGCAACTACCAATTCAAAGTTATGCGCTATACCAGTAGTGGTTCTAAGTCTGGCGAAACGAATTTGTTTTCGGTTAACGTAATTACGCCAGTCACCCCAACCACAACAGCCTCTCCAACTTTGTCACCAATAAGTTCACCCACAAGTTCCCCAAGTCCCTCACCTACCGCCACCAAAACTGTTACTCAGACACCAACCAAGGCTCCGACCCAATTCCAAACCAGTGTGAACCCTTCAACTAAGACGGTAGCATCAACACCATCAACACCATCAACAACACCTTCCCCAACAAACAAGGAAATCGTCGGAATTGATATTCTCAGTAGCAGCGACTCAGCTTCGCCTTCATCGGAAGTCACATCCCCCCCACCACTCATTGCCGGCAAGGGAGATAGTCGGCAGATTAGCCCATTAACCCTATTCGGCATTATCGCAACAACGATGGCCCTCCTGTCTCTTGTTTTTTGGCGCCTCCGGAAACTAACTAGACTCGACCGAGTAAAATAAACCCATGGAAGGAACATACGTTACCGGCTCAGTCGAAGAAACAAAGGATCTGGCAAAAGAATTTGCCAAGGAATTAAAAGAGGGCATCACCCTTTGCCTCAACGGCGAGCTCGCCACCGGCAAAACCACTTTTACCCAGGGCCTGGGAGAGTACTTTGGTCTTGATCGAATGACCTCTCCCACCTACGTGATCGTCCATCAATATCCAATTAATCCTCCCGAATCACTGATAAAGACCTTCTATCACGTTGATCTCTACCGTCTGAAAAACTACTGGGAGATCAGGGCCTTTTCGCTCGATGAGCTTTGGTCAGAGAAGTCAAACCTAATTGTGGTCGAATGGCCGGAAAGACTGGAAACCTACCTACCCAAAAGCCGTTACGAAATTAACTTCAAAACTCTTGGCGCCGACTCCCGGGAAGTCACCCTCAAACTGATATGAAGCTTTATCTCGACTCTACCAATAATCGTAAGGTAATCGTCCGTCTGGATAACGAGGAATTTACCACTGAGTACGCCACCCCTCAGGAGCAGGATATTTTATTTTTTCTTCATGAGTCTTTGGCAAAGAATGGCAAAACGCTCGATGATCTCACCGAGATCGAAGTTAACCCCGGCCCCGGTTCTTTCACCGGCAGCCGCGTCGGCGTCACTATCGCCAACGCCCTCGCCCTGGCTCTGAAAATAAAGGTCAACGGCCAGAAGCCACCCGTCCTTCCGATCTATTCTTCCCCGCCCAATATCACTTCACCGAAGAAGTAGGCCACAAGTATCAAGGTCGCTATCTTGACAAAGCCGCTGTAATACAATATATTACAGATATGAGGGCAATAATGAACATTTCACTACCAGAACCCATGGCTACTTTGATCGAGCAAGCTGTGGCCTCCGGAAAATACTCAACCAAAAGCGAATTCTTCCGCTCCCTAGTTCGCGACTGGAGCGAAAGGAAGCTCGCTATTGAGTTAAAAGAAAGTCGAAACGAGATGAAAGAGGGGAATCGTAAACTGCTCAGGTCTCTCAAAGATCTTAGATAAATGAAGATTTACTATTCAAGTAAATTTCTAAGGGAATACAAAAAACTCTCACCAACAGTTAAGCTTTTAGCCGAGGTCAAGGAAGAGATATTCAGAAATAACCCCCACGATCCTAAGTTAAAAGCCCACCAACTGACTGGCTCACTGAAAGGTTATTGGGCTTTTTCAATCGATTCAAAAACGAGAATCATATTTGAATTCAGAAGCAAGTTGGTGACTTGGTTTCATTCTACTGGTTCGCACGATATCTACAAACGATAAGGGGTCGAATATTAGTATCCCAATATCCTTGACTCGACCCATCATCAACTGTTAAAATATAAGTAATGATAAAAAAACTTCTCGCTCTGGCCTTCACGTCCGTTCTCTTTCTTACTTCAGCTCCCCTCGTGTCAGCCGACCATTCCTGGGGAAACTATCATTGGGCCAGGACCGCTAACCCCTTTCCCCTGAAACTGGGAGATAATGTCAATTCCACCTGGGACTCTTATTTGGGGACAACTTCCACAGACTGGAGTGTCTCATCCGTTCTTGATGCTACTATTGTTGCCGGAGGTACCAATCCAAAAAACTGTCGTCCCACCGGCGGCCGGGTTGAGGTCTGTAACTCAAAATATGGTAAAAACGGTTGGCTGGGAATTGCCCAAATCTGGGTCTCTGGTCTCCACATCACTCAAGGGGTCACCAAGATGAACGACACCTATTTCAATACCACTACTTACAACAAACCCGCCTGGAGAAATTTGGTCGTCTGTCAGGAGGTCGGTCACACCCTGGGGCTAGATCATCAGGACGAGATTTTTAATAACGCCAATCTCGGTACTTGCATGGACTATACCAACGATCCCTCGACCAACCAGCACCCCAATCAACATGATTATGACGAGCTGGGAATCATTTACGCCCATTTGGACAGCACCACTACTCTGGGCCAGGTCATCAACCGCAGTTTTGCCAAAGAAATTGCCCAGGCAAACCTAGATAGTCCCAAGGAATGGGGCAAGCATATCAAAGGCAACCGTCAAGTAGCCGTCTTTGAACGCGACTTCGGCGGCGGGGACAAAGTCTTTACCTTCGTCATCTGGGCCAACCAGGAGTAATTGGAAAAGGATTGTAATCACAAACCCTAGTCTATATACTCCAGGTCTAAGATGATCATTCCAAAACGGTTTTGCCGTTTCCTCTCATTTTTCCTATCCTTCTCCTTATTGTTTCAAACCCTTACCCCCGCTCTTGCCTTGGCCCAAGAGGCCACTCCCGAACCGACGGAAACTGTCGAGACCGCTCCGACCGAAACCCCCGCTCCGACCGAAACGCCAGCAGCCACCCCTGAACCCACGAGCGCACCAACTCCAAAAGTAACGCCGGAGGTAACTCCCACCCCCACTGAGACCCCGGCTCCAATCGAGACGCCAACCCCCGAAATTACCCCAACTCCAATATCCGAAGTAACTCCCACTCCCACCCCAGAATTAGTCCCAGTCCCAACCCCAGAGCCAATTTGGGCCGAGATTGATAGTGATACCGTCACTACCAGAGAAAATGTTGCCGAAGGTACAGACTACCGTTTCAAAGATACAAACGTCGTTGTTCATTTCACTAAAGTAAACAAACCCGGCAAACTGACAATAAGGGAAGTCAAGCTCACCCCCGAACAGATCGCCGCCACAGGCGCTCTTTCCGACACTGCTTACGACATCACTTCGGATATGGAGAATGGCACCTTCCTTTACGACCTGACCCTGCCCCTGCCGCAAAATAACCAAAACGCCAAAGTCGAATTTGCCAGCGACCAGGACTCTCTTGATCAATCTCAGGAGATCAACACCAATGTAACCAAGGGCTCTGACACCATCGTCATCAAAGGTCTTGACCACTTCACCATCTTTTTTGTTACCAGCGGCGAAGATCGGGCCACCACCGGCGGACTTTGTGACACCGACTTTGATGGGGATAGCGATAGCGATGATCTCGTTAATTGCAGCATCAATGCCAACACCCCCAGTTTAGAAACTGTTGATTCCGACTATCTGGAGATTAGCAGTTTCCTAGAGGGAGTTCCCGCCTTCTGGGGTAATGGTAACTTTTCTGATGATCGATATGTTCAGTTTAATTTTTCGCCCGATCTGGATGGTGACACACCGGTTTACAATTCTCGCTTGGATATTGTCTACAAAACGAATGAAATTGACGAATCATCTGGCTTTGGAGCGAAACTAGTTGTTAGTGCTGATGATAATTTTGACGAAGAAGCCGATTTTGTCAGTCCGCTGACACCCAATATTGGTGAGCCAGACGTGAACCAGTCATTCACAATTGATCTTCCCGAGGAATATCAAGAAACAGAGGTCCTCAATAACTTGAAGACAAGGTTTTATTTCTTTGGCGATCCATCGGCAGAGGACGCTTCCGGGGTTACCACCAGTTTCGACCAGGTCATCCTCGATATCTCATCTGATGAGACATCCCCCATTGCTCCCACCAATCTGACCACCGATCCCAATCCCACTAATAGCACCAATCAGACCTGGACCTGGGATGCGGCAATTGATGATGAGTCGGGAATCAAAGGTTATTGGTATAGAGTAGACGAAGATGAAAATAATTTCATCGGAGATGTTCTTAGTTGGAACACTGCTCTCACCGAAGGCAGTCATAGCCTCTATCTTAAGGCCGAAGATAATTCAGGCAATCAAAGCGGCGAAACAAATTCGTCGTTGATGGTCGACACCACTCCTCCCGAGGTGGATTCCCTCGAAACCCAAGATCAAGATGACGACGGCCGTCTCGACGTCATCAAGATCACTTTTTCTGAAAATATTGACGACTCCCATCTCGAAGAAGGACCCGATGGCTGGTCGGTTGAGGGTTATGGCGAGCCGTCAATTGAAACAGGCGAAAATGATAATGACAACATTTTAATCTTGCGTTTTCCGGAGGAAGATTTTGACACTGCCACCACCCCGGTCGTCACTTATGTCCCCGGTGAAGATGACTCCAGTACCCATGATCTGGCCGGCAACGAGCTTGGAGGATATGAGGGTGAAGCGGTCGATAGAGCCGCGCCGGTTTTGATCTCCGCTCTTACCCGCGACAATGATAGCGATGGCCGCCTCGATACCATTATTGCCACCTTTAGTGAGGATCTTCATGGTTCCAGCAGTTCACCTGCCGATTATTCTGTCTCTGGAGGCTACACTGTTGACTCTGAGTCCGAACTAGCCGGTTTGATTACTATTACCTTAAATGAAAAGGAAATTGATAACGACACTGGTGGCACTCCGACGGTTACTATCCGCGGCTCGGGAGTCAAGGATCTTGACGATAACTGGAACGCCGAGAAAACCGTCACTGCCGCTGATGGCGCCGCCCCCGTTTCCATCTTTGCTTCCCCGGAGTCCGACAGCTTCTACAATGTTCCCATCACCGTATCCGGCTCTTCCTCTGATTCTGATGGCACAGGAGAACCCAGAACCGTTGACTTTATCAAACTTTTCTACAAACCTGTCAACTCGGAAGGTTGGATCGAAATTGACGCCCAACAAGACAACGAGGAAGACATCGATCCTTTTGGCTGGAGTTTTAATTGGCAGCCTCCCGAGGAAGGACATTACGATATTAAGGCAGAAGCTACCGACAGGGAGGAAAATACTGAGAATGGACCGACCGTCGAAAATGTCACTTATGATACAACCACTCCCTCGGCTCCGGTGGCCGACCCCGAAGCGGGAGATTATACAAGCAACCAGTCGGTAACTTTAGCCAGTGGTGATGAGGGGAGCGGGTTGGCGAGTATCTACTACACGACTGATGGTACGACTCCGGACAATACAAAAACTCTTTATTCAGGCGATATTGCCGCAGATAAAGATATGACGATCAAGGCAGTCGCCTATGACAACGCTGGAAACACAAGCACGATTTTAACCGCCGTTTACGGAATCGCGCCGAAAATTTCGGCCGAAACTTCTTTATCGGTGACCTCAACTTCGACGACCATTACCTGGACGACCGATGATCCGGCTACCTCACGCGTTGTTTACGACACCGTTTCGCATGCGGTTCTCGGCGAAGGCTCCAATTATGGCTATGCCAACTCGACTGCCGAAGCCGATTCTGATCCGAAGGTCTTGAGTCATTCAGTTTCCATCTCGGGGCTTACTGCCGGGACAACCTATTATTATCGAACCGTTTCTCGTGGGTCGCCGGAGACGATTAGTGGCGAGCATTCATTCACCACCCCACCCTTCGGTGGTACCGGCGGCGGCGGAACCAGCGACGGTCGGTCGGACGGGCGGGCGGGGAACCCCATTGTCTGCAACGATGCCAAACCCGGCTCTGCCCCAACTTTATTCGGCGCCCTTGGAGGAATTAACAACGTGACTCTAAACTGGACCGAAGCTTCCGACCCCCTGACCTATTACCTCATCACCTATGGAAACACCCCCGGGGGGCAAATCTATGGTAATCCGAATATCGGTGGCAAAGGGACGACTAGCTACACTGTCAATGGATTGTCGGGAGGGATAACCTACTATTTTCAAGTTCGAGCGGGGAATGGTTGCGCACCGGGAGATTTTTCAAATGAAATTAGCGCCACCACTCTTGGGACTGCGATAGCCGGAGGAACACCGGCCGGCGGTTTCGCCCCCGGCGTCAAAGGCGCCAGCACCGAAATCACCCCCACCGAAACGGTGACTCCCTCACCTGAAGTCCTGGGCGAATCCGAAAATAAAAACAACCTGCCTCTCTGGTTGATTCTGGCTTTTATCACCTCTGCTGGTCTTGTCTCCTGGGCCTTTTTCCGCCGCCGGTAACCGGTAATTTGACTTACAACTACCAATTCAGTAATACTTAACTGATTATGAGAAAAGGGATCAAAAGATCACCTCAAATTTCCTTTATTCCACTGGCGATCATTGTTGGATTGCTTCTTGTTTTTGCTGGCAAAACTGTAGCGGCAACCATGAAAGACAATCGGGTTCTAGGCAAAGTCATTTATCTTGCCAAGGGCGAAGACGGTGGGGGAGACGATAACGGATCGTCTGGAAAAGGCTCGTCGGGTAATTCTGAATCTAGCGGTTCCTCCAACTCAGGTTCATCCGATGGCTCAAATTCTGGCAGTGGTCCTAGTTCTTCAGGATCATCTACCCGCCAGGCCACCCCTTCGCAAAGACCGGAGAGAATTGAGCCGACTGAGGCACCCGAAACTGAAGTGGAAACGGAAAACGAGGTTGAGGACGAGGCAGAAAGTGAAGCCGAGAATGAAGAGGCCACTCCAAGTTCGAGGATTGAGACCAAACCAGAAGAGACTCGTACGGAAGTCCGCCTGAGTGAAACTGAACGAATCAGAACCCGAACGAAAGATGGACGGACGCGTATTGATATTACTTCGGGTGGAATTAAAACACGCCTCGAAATTAGAGACGATCGAGTCGTCGTCAAGGCGGAGCAGGAAGACGGCACTGAAGTTGAACTAGCCGACGATACTCTTCTCAAAATTGAAGAACGGCTGGATAAAAGCAATATTAAAATTGCCACTGCCAGTGCAGATAGTTTTCTTCTCCAGCGCGGCAACACAGGTGCCATTACCCAGTTTCCTCTCTCAATCGATTTGGCGACTAATACCCTCTCGGTCAACACCCCTGCCGGTACAAGGAATGTTGCTGTCCTCCCCGACCAGGCAGTCCAGAACTTAATTGCCGCCAACATTGTCAACCGCCTCGGTGGGTCTGCTGTTGTCGATCAATTTCAAGCCGGTAATCTCTCCTCGATTGCTCAGCTTATTACCTTAGGCCAGCAAAACAATATTCCGGTATATGAAATTAATGGTATTTCAGATCAAAAGCTACTTGGCTTCATCCCAGTGGCCATTAGTAGAAACGTCACTATTTCCGCCGAAACCGGCCAAGTCCTCGCCACACAGGGACCATTCTTCAGCCGAATTCTTGATGTTCTGTCCTTTTGAGATCGTTTGGTTCTTCCTCCGTCGCAAGTAAATATTGTAAACTGGTAATTGATGGCCAATCCGCTGCATCTTTTTTTGCCGCATACCCACAACAACCACAAGGCGAAACTGCTTCATCATCGCTCCCTACTCATTCTCTTGGGCATTTTCGTCATGGCCCAGTCTGCCCTGAGCATCATTGGTTCTACACCCTCGAACGTTCTTAGCTACGCTTCATTTATTTCTCCTTCTACCGTCATCGAACTGACCAACAAAGAGCGCCGAATAGTCGGACTCCCCGCCCTGAAAGAAAACGGAAAGCTCGATCGGGCCGCCGTCGCCAAGGCGGCGGACATGATCGCCCGGGATTACTGGGCTCATAACGCCCCCGACGGGACCGAACCCTGGACGTTTATCTTAAACTCAGGCTACTCCTATCTTCACGCCGGGGAAAACCTCGCCCGCGATTTTCGAGATCCTGACGCCGTCGTCACCGCCTGGATGAACTCTGCGAGCCATAAGGCAAATCTCATTAGTCCGAAGTATCAGGAGATCGGTGTCGCTGTCGTCGACGGCAAACTCAACGGTGTGGAAACCACCCTGGTAGTCCAGATGTTCGGCACTACCCAGGTAGCAACGCCACAGGTTTCCTCAGCCAACGACTCCGTTATTCAACGGGTGTTTGCTCAGGAGGAGCAGGCCCCCGCTTCTGTCTCGATCTCTCCCTTCGACGTCAGTCGCTCCATCTCCCTCGCTTTTGTCATCCTGATTGTCGCCACCTTGGCCTTCGACTGGCTGATCGTCTGGCGTCGCAATCTTATCCGTCTTTCCGGGAAAACCTGGGCCCACCTGACTTATTTTCTGACGCTTCTCGCCATTTTGATATTACTTAAACAAGGTCTGATTCTATGACAGCAAAATCACTTCGCCACTTATCCCATTACATCGCTCTCCTGGTTATTCTGATGGCCGGGCTGGTGGCGATGATGGTGAGCGGCGGGAGTACCATGGTCCATACCTTGATCCTCGTTCTTATTTCGCTTGGTTACTTCATCTGGGGAGTCATTCATCAATTCCTCGAGAAAGAATTTCACCTCGAGATCATTCTCGAGTACTTCCTCTTTAGCCTACTTGGATTGGCTTTTGTGATGGGCGTGCTTTATTATCTTTAAACATAGATGAAAAAATTCTTTCTATTCGTTATCCTGACCCTGCCCATCTTCCTTGGTTTGGTCCAGAACGCGCGGGCTCAAAACACCCACCTTTCGGACTATCAATATCAGCTGGACCAATATCGCCGCTACTATGCCGAGTACAGCAACTTCAAGGCAGATTATTTGGCCCGCCCAACCCTGGATAATGAGCAGAAGGCCATCATTTCCGCCAAGCAGGCCATCAACGCCCGCGATCTGGCTTGGGCTAGCTTCGTCTTGGTTCTGTCCGATACCGTGAGCGATACCGGTGTCAGCTATCCCGTGATAGACAAAGCCGTCGCCGACTTGGCTGAGATTGCCAAGTATCACTTCGGTCAGGCCGTTGCCGCCGGAAGTATCGTCACCCGTGCCGATCTGACCGCCTTCACCAAAAACGAACTAAAAATTACCGCCGGTCACAAACTGGTTCTGACTCAGGCACAGGTCGCCGGCAAACTGGCGCGGCTGATCAAGTTTCAGATCGACGCGAAGATGGCATACGACTCGATTCTACCAAAGCTCGAGACGATCAAAGATGAGGTCTCTGTCCAAAACGGTCTCGACCAAATTCAGACCGGCAGCCAGCAGATCAATGATCAGATCAGCGCTCTAGCCAAAAAAACGACCGACCTAAACATGGAAAATTTCAGCCGGGATACCTTCTACACCAACAGCACCGAGACACTCACCTCAATCCGCACAAACGTCGGCCGTTTGGTCAACGTTATTATTGATCTAGACACCAACTATGTTCGCCACTAAAGTCAAGGCCTTTCTGCTCCATCTCTATCCCGAGCTGCTCCGTTTCCCCATCTTTGCCAAGTTTAGTTCCACGATCGTTTTCAACCTTACTCCGAGAGTGAAGAAAGTCATGCGTTGGGGTTTGCCGATCGCGACCGTCCTGCTCGTCCCAATTATTGGCCTAAAGATCGGCGTATTTTTGCTGGGTTTGTTTCGGCCGGCAACCATCATTCCGACTCCGATCGAAGTCACCTCTCCGACCCCAACCAGTACCTACCAGTCGACCTTCTTACCACTAAAAAGATCGGTCCAGGATTTCAATCCGGCCCTGCCCGATCCGCTCCCCCCGGTTTTCGATGAAAAAATCTCTCTTGAGCCGATTACAGAATAACCCCATTGTCATTCCGGGCTTGACCCGGAATCTATTTGCATAGATTCCCGCCTTCGCGGGAATGACCTAAGTAGTTGTGCTAGAATGTTCATATGAAGAAAACAACCAAAACCCGATCGAAAGTTAGAAAAGTTGCCGTCGCCGAAATGAGCTACTCTCCCGAAAAGGAAACCGTTAATGTTAGTGTCGCCCCGAAAAAGTTTTTTGTCTTGGCCATGATCGTTTTACTCGGAGGACTGCTTCTTCTTGGTGCCAAAAAATACAAAGGTCTCATCATCGCCGGTAAAGTCAACGGCCAGGTCGTTACCCGTCTTCAGCTTGAGAAAACCTTAAACGATCGTTATGCCAAACAGACCTTCGATGATCTCGCCGGCACTATTCTGGTGAAGCAACTTGCCAAGCAGAATGCGGTCGTGATTTCCGAGGAGGACGTCAACAACGAAATTACTGCTACCGAGCAACGCCTGGGAGGTAAGGAAGCACTCCAAACTACTCTTGACCGGATGGGTTACACCACCGCTCGTTTCCAGGATGAGATGAGGACCCAGGTCTTGGTTGCAAAGCTCGCCTCAAAGGTTCTCACAGTCGATGTTACCGATGATGAGGTAAAGAAGTTCTTCGATGAAAACAAGACCCTCTTCCCAGATAAGAAATTCGACGAAGTTAAAGCAGATATCAAGCTGAATTTGACTCAGCAAAAAGTTCAACAGGAATTCACCACCTGGTTTGCCGAGCAAAAGAAGCAGGCCAGCATCGCCAGCTACCTTTAGCTGGTTAGATTAATAGTTACTGCCCAAACGTGCCCAAAAAATCTGCGAAGTCAGTAGTAAAGCCGGGCCGCCTGGTGCCCCTTCTGGCCATCGCTCTGATCCTCTCTCTTTCGATCTTCGCCTATATCAAATGGTTATCCGGGCAGACACCGGTCAAGACCGAGGAAAAGATGGAAAGTAAGCTCATTTCCATTGCCCCCCCCATCGCTCTGCCGAAGCCGAGTCTGACGAGTCGGACGTCAGTGGAGGCGGCCATGCAGGCGAGAAGAAGCCGCCGCGATTTTACTTCTGATAGTCTTAACCTCAAGCAGGTCGGCCAAATGCTTTGGGCCGCCCAGGGGGTCACTGCCGATTGGGGAGGCCGTACGACCCCTTCTGCAAAGTCGGCCTATCCGCTCACTGTCTACTTCGTCGCCAATAGGGTGATCGATCTTAACCCCGGTGTTTATCAGTACCTCCCCGGAGAACGCGAGGCCAAGCACCAAATTCAATTAATCAAACAGGGGGATGTCCACGAAGCCCTGGGGGCAGCGATCGTTCAGAATGCTGCCAGCAACCCACCCGCCCTGTTCATCATCGCCGGTGATATGGAAAAAATGGCCAAAGCTTTCGACAACAAGAGAATGGACAACAATGTCTACATCGAGGTCGGTCACGCCGCCGAGAATATGTACCTTCAGGCAGAAGCTCTTGGCCTCGGCATGGTTACCATGGCCGGGTTTGACGGCAATAAGGTCAGAGAAGTCTTGAGTATTCCAGAGAAAGACACTATAATATATGCCATACCGTTTGGGATCCCCAAACCGTAGGTAATATGCCAAAAGAAGTCGAAATTGTCGTAGAAACAATAACTTTATCCACCGATGAGTTTTTGGCGTTTCTCCCCACAGCCCAACAAGAGATAGTCAAAGCTTATGCCAAAGAACATGGCGTCACCCCCCTCGAAGCTTTCAATGAACTAATGTATCAGGAAACTAAAGAAAATATCGCCGACCGTTCCCACTAAGATTTCTTTCGCCAGTCATTGATCTTGGCGTGATGTCCCGAAAGTAAGATCTCCGGTACCTTCCAGCCTTTGTACTCTTCCGGCCTGGTGTACTGCGGATACTCGATCTCCCCTTCTTCCTGATACGATTCCTCGGCCAGTGACGCCTCGTTCCCCAATACTCCCGGTAATAGCCTGACGATGCTATCGACGACAACCATTGCCGGGATCTCTCCTCCGGTCAGGACATACTCTCCGATCGAGATTACCTCGTTGGCGATATGTTCGTGGACCCGGTGATCTATTCCTTCATAGTGGGGGGCGATGATGACCATGTGTTTGTATTCCTTCAATTCTTCCGCCTTTTTTTGGGTGTAGACCGGGCCTTTGGTGTCCATCAAGACCACTCGGGTATTTTCGCCGGCAAGCGCTTCGACGGCGCGGTCGACCACATCGACCCGCATCACCATTCCCGGTCCACCCCCGTAGGGTGAAGCGTCGACACTTTTATGTTTGTCCGTCGACCAGTCGCGTAAGTTGTGGACTTTTATCTCCACCAGCCCCTTCACTTGGGCCCGTTTCATAATGCTCTCCATCAGGGGAGAGAACATCTCCGGAAAGATGGTTAGGATGTCTATTTTCATAAGCTATATTGTATACTTTGTTCATGGCCAAGAACGCTCAAAAAACCGCCGTCGTCATTATTCCTACATACAACGAATCCGCCACTATCGGTGACATGATCGACTATCTTTTTGACAAGACTTTTCCCAGTATCAAAGACTGGCAGATGAAGCTTCTGGTCGTCGACGATACCTCTCCCGACGGCACCTACAAAGTCGTCCAGCAAAAACAGCACAAATATAAGAATCTTTTTCTCTCGCTTTCTAAGGAAAAAGCCGGCATTGGCACCGCCTACGTTCGCGGTTTTAGATACGCGATGAAGGAACTTGATGCCGATGTCGTTATTGAGTTCGATGGCGATTTCCAACACCCCCCGGAAACTATTCCGGTCATGCTGGGAGAAATCGATAATGGCGCCGATTATGTTCTGGGTAGTAGAAAAATCAAGGGCGGCAGCAACCCCAAGGGTTGGGGCTTCAAGCGCGTTTTCTTCTCCGAGTTCGGTGGCCTCACCGCCAGGTTTATTCTTTTCTTCCCTTTCAAGAATTTCTTTACGATTACCGACCCGACCGGTGGTCTGAAGGCCAGCCGGGTCAAAGGTTTTGTCGATACCATGGATCTGGACCACCTCTACAGTCGTTCCTTTGCCTACAAACTGGAGTTTCTTTACAAGATGATCCACCTGAAAGCGAAAATCAAAGAGATCCCCCTGGAATTTGGCCTGCGCGAAAGCGGCGCCAGCAAGATCGAGCCCCAGACCGCCAAAGAAATTCTTTTTACCGTCATCAAACTCAGGTGGTTTGATCCTTTCACCCAAAAGTTTTTGAAGTTCGGCACCGTTGGCTTCATCGGCTACGTCGTCAATGCCGTCGGCCTGGCGATCGTCTTCAACCTCTCGCGCATCGAGTGGCTCGCTTGGTTGGTCTCAACCGAAATCGCCATCATCAGCAACTTTACCTGGAACAACCTCTGGACCTTCAAAGCCGAAAAAATCAGTGGTCTGGCGATGCTTGCCAAGAAATTTCTTCAGTTCAACTTCACCTCCATCGGTGCTCTGTTAATCCAGACAGTTTCCGGTGCCGGGCTGGTTTATCTCACCAGTGTCAACCGCCAGCTACTGTTGCCATTTATAATCGTCTTCCTGGTCCTGCCCTACAACTGGACCATGTACAACGTCTTCATCTGGAAAAAGAAAAAATAACTCCACAATGCTGGTCCCAAAAGATTTCGAACCACCAGTTTTAGAGAAGGAAGACTATCGAGCCAGAAAATTGCGTGCTCGGGACGCCCACCTTGATTATATTGCAGTAGTATCCAGTATTGACATCATCCACAAGACGCGTGGCGGCAAATGGCCGACTCCAGAATTGACTTTAGAGGACGATTTGATTGATTTAAGTTGGCATCAAAGAGAGTTCGAGTTTAAAACTTCTTTCGCATACACGGTGATGAACAAAGAGGAAACTGAATGTTTGGGTTGTATTTATTTCTATCCACCCAGGGCCAGTATGTCAGACGCGGCTAGTAAAGATGATACAGACGTTAGTATTTCCTGGTGGGTGACCCAGAAAGCCTACGACCAAGGCTTCTATGAGAGACTTTCAAAAGATATAAAAGAGTGGGTGGAAAAAGAGTGGCCGTTTAAAAAAGTGTTTTGGGCAAATAAATACTTGCCAATTGAGTTTTAGCAAATGGGAGGCAGTGAGGTGTACGAAAAAATCGTACAACTGAAAATGAAAGTTTTAGTAAAACCGTTACACAATGTAACTGGTTGGAAATAAAAGCGAAAGTGGTCTTCATTGACAAGAGGCCCAGCCGGGAAACGGCGACCTACGGGGTCTAACCCTGTAGACTAGAGGTAGGGCGCCCAGTCGGGGATTGGGGCTTGGTTGTTGAGAATGAAGTTCCAGGTATAAAGGAAAATCGGCAAGATCAGCATGACCAGGATCCATCTGAACTCCTTTTTGCCTAGAATTTCTTTCCAGGCGATCACGGCAAATGGCGCCACCGGCAGGGAATAGCGGGCGATATCCCGATGGGCTACGAACAAGGTCGAGAGAAAGAATACTCCCGAAAACAAAGCCTCGGTATATAGCTTCTTCTTCCACAGGCGCGTTACGGTCAGACCGTAGATCAGCCAGAGCCAGATGACTTCCTCCAGCCAGAAATCACCAGTCCAGAAACGGCCGACCGGGGAAAAAATTGAGAAGGGCGGAAAGAACAGATGAAAGTTATCTCCGGAATGGAAATAGGCCAGGAAATCTCCCGTTTGCATCTCGTAGAAAGAAAAAAGCAAAATCACCGTTGCCGGTATCAACAGAAGCGGCCAGCGGCGAAGCAACTTTTTCCAGTCGGACTTATTCCGGAAATAATGAAATAAAATATCCAGACCATAAGCCCCAAAGAGAATGATTGCCGGACTTTTGGTCAGCTGAGCCAGTGCGCCGAAGGCTGCCGCTCCGAAGTAGCGCCCCTTCTTGTAGAGATAAAGCGAGGCGAGGACAAAGAAGATAAACCAGGTTTCCGGAGCGCCGATGCTTCTGGCGATGAGCATCCGCGCCGGCAGAAACATCAGCACTGTCGTCAGCCAAAAAGGATTCCTGGTTAGCTTAAACTCCGAGAGAAACTTATAAAACATCAAAAAAGCCAGAATCGAACCGATTAGTGTCGAGATCAGCATCGCGTTTGGCCCGTTGAAAATAAAATCCAATAAGCCGATCGTTGCTGGGTAAAAAGGCAGATGGGCCGGGTAATACTCAAGCGGCAATGGCACCGAGAACATTTGCCGAACCGCCTCTTTGACGTACCAGGTCTTGGAAACGATCACATAAAAAGGTCCGTCGAAGTTTCTCCAGACCGCCTGCATTCCGGTCCCAAAGGGTAACCCCCAACCGGGCAACTCAGGTACCCGCAAGTAAAAAGGCAGCCAGACAAAAGCTGTAGTCGCCAGAGTCAGCAGCACGATCTTTAGGTAAGCTCGCATATAGTCAGTATAGTATACTCAAAATCGATGGCTAAACTAATCAAGGAGTTATCCGTTTTTCTGCCTTGTTTTAACGAAGGTGAAAACCTGGAGAAAACCGTAAAAAACGTTATCGAGAATGCCAACCGGGTTGCCCAAAAGTGGGAACTTCTTATCGTTAACGACGGCTCCAAAGACAACACTTTGGCGGTCGCGAG
>Ga0155845_136_pt1 | contig 102156 bp, 111 predicted proteins | sample RifCSPlowO2_01_FD_107499 | JGI IMG/M metagenome (GOLD analysis project Ga0155845, IMG submission 107499) | Candidatus Collierbacteria bacterium RIFCSPLOWO2_01_FULL_50_23 | reverse complement strand
GAACTCTACCTGAGTCATTATTATGATGGTGACGAGCTGGATCTTGAGTACCTAAAGAAAACCCTGCCGTACATTTATCGTCTCTGGGGCCGGCCGGTACATCTGGAAACAACCGTCAATGATAGTTTGAAGATATTTTCGTGTGATGAAGATGGCGTAACAATGGAGTAGTTAATCGTAGGCGCCGATCGAGTCCAATATCTCCCGATGACTGATCTTCCCCTCCTGATACTCGGCCGTGAGACTGGTGGTGGCCATGAACTGTTCCAGGTAGGTCGTTAGGCGATCAAGTCGGTCTCGGACCGGACCCGTGACCTTCAGTCTTAGTTCGTGAATTCTAGCAACAGCTTTTTCGGCATGGCCCTGGCGGAGGGCCCAGTTAAAGCCGGTAACGAAGCCGAAGCCCGCAATTGAACGGGAGGTAGGGTTGGCGAAAAACAAATGACCACTATCACCATTGGACAGTGGGGCTGTAATCACGGCAAGATCAACCGGATTAAACGTGTGGGTGGCCTGATCATTGCTAAGTACATTGGAGATGATGATGAACAGTGACAGTTTTTTGAGGCTTGACATGCCCATTTGGCAGAGACTTCTCTGTTTAGCATATATGGGTGAAGTCTTTCTCAAGAAAGGAATAATGATGAATTATGACAACTCCGTACGGAGTTCGGGCGGAATCGGGTAAAATTAGCCCCATGAGTTTGAAAGTAGGAATCGTTGGCTTGCCGAATGTGGGGAAGTCAACGCTGTTTAATGCCCTTTTGAAGCGTCAGCAAGCGCTGGTGGCAAACTATCCTTTTGCCACGATTGAGCCAAATGTGGGGGTGGTAGAGGTCCCGGATGAGCGATTGTCAGTGCTGGCAGAGATCGTAGGCACTTCAAAAATTGTCTATGCCACGGTTGAATTCGTTGATATTGCCGGATTGGTGGCCGGAGCGGCAAGTGGAGCGGGGCTTGGGAATAAGTTTCTTTCCCATATCCGGGAGGTGGATGTGATCGTCCAGGTACTGCGTGCGTTTGAGGACAAAGAGATCGTTTGGGCAAGGGAGGGGACCACGCCGACAGCTACGCAGTTTGGCGGGCAGGGTGTCGACCCGAAATCCGACTATGAAGTGGTTACCGCGGAACTTATTCTGAAGGATCTGGAGACGATCCAGAAGATGAAGGAGAGTAAGACGCTGCGGGAAAATGGGCTGGAGAAGAAGAGGGAGTTGGCGGAGAAGCTCTATACCGGTTTGGACGCCGGAAGACCGGCTCGGGAAGTACTCTCTTCCGGTGAGGAGTGGAAATTGGCGACGGACCTGTATTTGCTGACAATGAAGAAGGAGATCAGGGTTCTGAATGTGAGCGAGGACGACCAGCGCCTAAAGGAATACTCCGGTGAAGAGGTGGTGATCAGCGCGAAGATCGAAGCGGAGCTGTCTGAACTGCCTGAGGCGGAGGCGAAGGCGTACCTTTCTGAATTGGGAATAAAAGAGTCGGGATTGGATAAACTGATCAGGAAAGCCTACGAGACCCTCGGGAAGATCAGCTTCCTGACCGCCGGAGAGCTTGAGGCAAGAGCCTGGACGATCGAGTCCGGGATGAAAGCGCCCGAGGCCGCCGGAGTGATCCATACCGATTTCACCAAAAAATTTATCAAAGCCAAGGTTTGTACCTACGGCGATTTTGTGGCGCAGAATGGCTGGAAGGGGGCATCCGAAGCTGGTAAGGTCAGGGTGGAGGGTAGGGAGTATGTCATGCGGGACGGTGATGTGGTGGAGTTCATGATTGGGAGTTGACACGGCCTGATATGATTGGCGTATGGGAAAAAACGAACTGCTTTTGGAGGATGCGAGAATTTATTTCGACCGGTTACCGGCAGGCATTCTTGATCAGTTGAGGACGATGGATAGGAAAGGTGGGGGAGTTTATGCCCCTCATCAAAAAGCCAATGCCCTTGGTCTCACTGAGATTTTGCCTGCAATTGAGGCCAGGAGTGAGATTGATGGTAAATTTAGTTTTTCTGAGATCTGTGCTCTCTTGACGGTCTATGAGGAGACAAGGGTGTTGGCCCAATCTTTTGCCCGCGGCGGGGCGGGGGGAGATGGGGTGAGACTGGTTCTGGAATTGGAAGATCGTGTCTGGCTCCCTGAGGTAATCGAAGGGATGGCTCTGTTTGTCCACTATCTAAGCAATGCGGCTGGTATCAGGGAGCGTTTGGGAAAGCGGGAGGGCCGGCCGGTTGACGGGAAAGTGGGATCAAGAAATCTTCGCTATTGGTGGGATCACTTCGCCGGACCACTCGAAGCGGATGATTTTTCCATCGGTAAGGCGGTAGCCCTGGAAGTGGTTGAGGTGGTTAAGGGTCTTTCTAGCCGAGGCGTTATTAACATGGAGGGGGTTGAGCGGTGGGCTGATCGGTGGCGGGGGGCCGAGTTGGCAAAGGAGTTGTACCTTTTTGCCCTCTCCGATGGCTGGGGACTGTAATTTTTGGGCGTTTTCGGGTAAAATAGGTTGGATATGGAAACTCAATATGAACTCATCGCCCTTTTTCCGACTAAGATGAATGACATCATGGCCGAAAAAACCCTGGCTGATCTTTCTAAGGCGAGCAAATTCAAGGTTGTAGAGGTGGATAAATGGGGGATCAAACAACTGGCTTATCCGATCAAAAAAGAAACGAAAGCATATTATCTGAGGCTAGTCATTGAAGGCGGGGACACCAAAACTCTGGCGAACTCCCTGAAGCTGGACGAAAGTTTACTACGCCACCTTTTAGTTAAGAGCGACGCTAAGGTTCCCGCCAAAAAAGCAGTCAAAGTGGGGAAGGAGACCAAATAATGAGTTCTCGCAGTTTGAATAAAGTAATCTTGATCGGGAACCTAACCCGTGATCCGGAGCTCCGCTATACTCCTCAGGGAACGGCTGTTTGTACCTTTGGTCTTGCGACAAACCGTGAGTGGGCGGATGCTTCCGGCCAAAAACAAGAAGCGGTAGAGTTTCACAAGATCGTCGCTTGGAACAAGTTGGCGGAGATCTGCTCTCAATTGCTTTTTAAGGGCCGCAAGGCTTATGTCCAAGGGAGACTGCAAACCAGAAATTGGCAAGGTCAGGACGGTGCTGAGCGGACCACGACCGAAATTGTGATTGATGAGATGATCGCTTTTGGCGAGGGTAAGAGCGGACAAATGACGGAGGAGAGTTATGTTTCACCGGAACCGACTGCAGATGAGGCCGCGGCTGTTTTTGGCAATGAGGAAAAGCAGGCGGAGGCCCCGAAAAAAATAAGGAAGAGCACCAAGTCAAGGGCAGAAGAAGTCGCCGATGATATTCCATTTTAAGTTATCAATACTAGGAGCAGAGAATAGATATGGCACAGCCAGTAAAGAAAAAAATTAGGAAAAGCAACAAGCCCTGTGTTTTTTGTGTGAAGAAAACCGAACCTGACTTCAAAGACATCGAGAGTCTTCGTGTCGGACTTTCAAATAAGGACAGAATTGTCAGCCGGCTTCTTACCGGACTTTGTCAAAAGCACCAGAAGAGATTATCGATGGCTGTAAAACGCGCCAGGCACTTGGCACTTTTGCCTTTTGACGGTAGACTGTAATGATGATGTTTTTAGCCAGGATCCGTTTTGTGGTGATTTGTATCCTCTTGGTGACGGTTTCTTCTTTGGTTTCGTATTCTTTTGGGAAGAAAGCCGGTTTGGCACAAGGTATCGCCGCCGATGGCACTCCGAAGGCGGACTTGACTCTATTCTGGGATGTTTGGAGTAGACTGGAGAATAACTACTTGGATAAGAAAGACTTGGATCCGAAGAAAATGGTCTTCGGGGCGATCGAGGGGATGACTGCCGCCCTGGATGATCCCTACACCTCGTTTTTCCCTCCTGCGGAGAACAAAAGGACCAAGGAAGACCTCTCGGGTGAGTTTTCCGGGGTTGGGATTCAGCTCGGATTTATTGACAAAACTTTGGCGGTAATGACGCCGCTGCCCGGAAATCCGGCCGAGCGGGCCGGCATCAGGGCCGGGGATCTAATTCTTCATATCAAGGATGAGGCTAACGAGGTTGATAAGGACACCAACGGTATCAATCTGATGGATGCGGTGGGCTATATTCGCGGCAAGAAGGGGACGAGCGTTACCCTGACGATTTATCATGAAAAAGACGCCAAGTCGAAAGAGATCACCTTGGTTCGCGACACTATTAATGTTCCATCGGTAGAGCTGACTTGGGTGGGGAAGGATAAGAAAATTGCCCAGATAAAAGTCAATCGGTTTGGGGACAAAACTTTGGATGAGTGGGACAAGGCGGTTTCTGAGTATATCAACAAGAAAGGTTCGGGGATAGTTCTGGACCTACGTAATAACCCAGGCGGGTATTTGCAAAGAGCGATCGATTTGGGGAGTGAGTTTATTACTTCCGGAACTATCGTCCAGCAACAGGGAGTTGATCAGACCGAGAGCTTTGGGGTTGACCGACCCGGTAGACTGATTGGAGTGCCGCTAGTTGTCCTGGTGAACAAGGGCTCGGCCTCGGCGGCGGAGATCCTTTCGGGTGCGCTCAAGGAAAGACTGGGGGTGAAATTGGTGGGTGAAAAGACTTTCGGCAAAGGCACGGTCCAGGAAGTGGAGGACCTGCCCGGCGGCGCCGGTATTCACATTACGATCGCCAAGTGGAACCTGCCCTCTGGGAAAAATATTCACAAAGAGGGGATCGAGCCGGATGTGTTGATCGAGTATGTGGCCGATGAAAAGAATCCGGAGAAGGATAATCAGCTCGATCGCGCGGTTGAGGTATTGAATGGAGTGATCACCGCGGCGAAATAATGTTTTCCCGGGGCTCACAAGCGAAATTTTTCCGTGCTCGACTCCCGGTTCCTGAATACAGGACACGGTTTCGCTGCGCGCGTAAAATTTGCTTTGCTGCGCCCTCTGTTATTCCCTTGCTTCTTCAGGTACTTTGTCTTTGCCCGCCTGCAACGCCGTGGCATCTGCGGGCAGGCCGAGGTGCTCGAGGGTATATGTTAGAACGTCAGAAAGGTCACCCTCAATGATTTCTTTGAGAGAATACCAGTTTTTGGTCAGACGGTGGTCGGTGAGGCGATTCTGGGGAAAGTTGTAGGTCTTGATTTTTTCGGAACGCATGCCGCGGCCAACAGCGGCGGCCCGTCCGGACTCGACTTTGCTTAGTCGTTGCTGTTCTTCGCGCTCCCAGAGTTTACTCCGGAGTATCTCGAGGGCGATTTCTTTGTTTCTTGCCTGGTAACGTTCCTCGCGGACGGCGACGACGATACCGGTGGGTTTGTGGGTCAGTCTGACCGCGGTATTGACCTTGTTGACGTTTTGGCCACCAGGGCCACCGGCGGTGGTGAATTGCCACTCCAGGTCCGCTTCTTTAACCTCGACGGCTTTTGGAGGAATTATCGGCAAAACGGCGACTGTGGCAGTGCTGGTGTGAATTCGGCCGGCAGACTCGGTTTCCGGAACGCGTTGGACACGATGGACACCAGACTCGACCGAAAAAGTTTCATAGGCGCCGTGTCCCCAGGAGTTATTTTTACCGATGTGAATCCGGATAATATTCTCGTCGATCAGGTCAACTTTGAAACCCTGATTTGTGGCAAAACGGATGTACATCCGGGTCAGGTCATTGGCAAAGATCTGGGCCTCATCACCTCCGGCGGCGGCTCGAATTTCGATCGTGGCAGGGGAATAGGACGGGTCCGTTCCATCTCCGTCCGTCTCCTGGGCGCTTCTTCCGGCGGACTCAAGCGCCTGAAGTTGTTCTTGTAGGCTTTTGTTCTCTTCAGTGGCCAGTGGACCCAGAACGGGGTCAGAGAGAAGCTTCTCGTTCGTCTCGATTTTTTCTTTAAGCTCGTTAATTTGGTTGGAAAGGTAATCCATGAATTTATTATGTCATTCCCGCGAAGGCGGGAATCTATTTATATAGATTCCGGGTCAGGCCCGGAATGACTAGGCAGTTTTGGTCACGGTGAGCATTTCCTTCAGGGTTAGGGCTTTTTGTTTCATTTCTGCTTGGCCCTTTTTGGCTTTCTTGGTGGATTTTGGCATGGCTGCAGCAGCTTGGCGTCTGGCCATAAACTTGTCGACGCGACCAAGGGTGTCGACGAACCTGTGCTCTCCGGTGTAAAAAGGATGACACTTGAAACAAATGTCTACCCTGAGATCCTTGACGGTTGAACCGGTGGTGAAAGAGTTGCCACAAGCGCAGGTAATGGTGGTCTGCTGGTAGTCGGGATGCAATTTGGCTTTCATACAGAGGCTTATTGTACCACAAAGTCGAGGCTAAATCTATTGATCCGGGCTTAGACTCTTTTGGTTCGTGCGTTGACCATGGGTTTGGTTGTATAAGATAAGCTCGGCAAGATCAATTCGGTAATCGAATCCGAAGAGGTGGGGCCGGGTGGGTGACCCATTGCCGTCTGTGGCAGAGAGACTGAGGATCTCGAGGGCCTTGCCGGTGGCTGGATCGGTAATAGTCAGGTCACTTCTCTTATTGAGGATGATCAGTGCCAAATCGGGAAACCGGTTTTCTTTCCGCTGATTAAATCCCTTTGGGTGAAGAATGAGAAAAAAAATATCGTGGTTTTTGTGAACGATGCGATAAACGATTGTGTCTGGTCTGTCTCCCCATTGGTATTCGGTGGTCCAGGTTTCATAGCGATACAGGTTGTCGATTTGTTCGAATGGGGGCAGAACAAAAGAGGTAAAACCCGGCTCAAGGAACTGTCTGACTTCCGTAAGGACGTCGGTGTGGTTAATTGCCTCGTTTCTCTTTGGCATCGTTTTCAGATTATAGCCGATTTTGATTTGCCGTGGTATTCGGAGAAGTAGACACCGGTGGCGATCAGGAGGCAGGCCAGCAGGCTGGAGCCGGAAAGGGTCTCGCCAAGCCAGAAATAGGCGAGGGGAAAAGTGATGAGTGGCTGGAGATAGGTAAAGATTGCCGCCTCACCGGCCTTGATGTATTCCTGTCCCTTGGTGTAGGCCCAGAAGGCGATCACCGAACCAAAAATGGCCATATAAACGATACCCATTAGGGCAAGAGGGGCGGCGATATTGGTCCTGGCCACGACTGAGACAGGTGTAAAGAATACCAGGAGGGCAAAAACCGGGATACTTACGAGATAGCTGACCAAACTGATCTGACTGGCGTCGGTCTTGAGTTTCTTGACCAAAAGCAGGAAGGCGGTCCAAATTAGGTTACTGCCCAAGATAAGCAGGTTCCCGATCAGAGAGAACTTTATTCCCGAACCGTTATTAAAGATGGGTTCAAAAGCAAGAAGTAGAGTGCCGAAAATGGCGATGATCAGGCCGACTTCTTCATTTCGACTGATCTTTTCTTTCAGAAATATACGGCCGCCGAGAATTACCAGGAGCGGACCGGTGGCAGTGAGGATCGATGCCTCGATCGAACTGGTCAGCCTTAGGCCTTCGTAAAGAGGAATCAAAGTCAGTGGGGTGCCAAGCAGAGCTAGGAAGATAAGCAGGGGCCAGTTTCCCTGGCGGAGCTGCTTGATACCTTTGTTTTGGAAGATGAAATAAAGGGGAAGGAAGATCAAACTGGCAAGCAGATAGCGTCCCAAGAGGAATTGATTGGTGGTGACGAAATTTAGGGCCACCTTGATGATCGGGGGAGATAGACCCCATAAAATCGTGTTTATGAGGAGAAGGGCATAGGCTTTTGACCGATTATTGGACAGGTGGTGTTTGGACATAGGCAGCGAGTTCATCCGGCTTATCTAATGGCAAACTTGTTTGTTCCCCCGAGGCCATATTTTTCACCGTCACGGTCTGGTTTTTGATTTCGTTTTCGCCGAGGATAGCGACGAAGGGGATGCCTTTCTTGTTGGCGTATTTTAACTGCTTGTCCAGTTTTGCCTCCGGATCGGGGTAGATTTCCGTGTTCACGCCGCCATTATCGCGCAGGGCGCTGGTCAGTATCAGGGAGAGATTCAGGTTGTCTTTGCCTAGGGTACAAATCAGTACTTGGCTGCCTGTTTTGAAACTGGGGATCAGCCCTAACTGTTCTGCTGCCTCCAGAGTTCGATCAAAGCCAAGACCGAAACCGGTACCGGAAACATTGATTCCCGAAACCCTTTCGACCAATTGGTCGTAGCGTTCGCCACCGAGAACCGAACCAGAATCAAAACCCGGAATCTTCACTTCCCAGATGGGCCCGGTTGAGTAGGAAAAGGAGCGGGCCAGGGTGGGTTCGAATTTGTACCAAGAGCTGTCAAAACCGGACTTGTCCAGATAGTCAAAAATTATCCGTATTGTTTCATTCGGGGTGAGGGCGCGGACTTTGATCAGATAGTCTCTGGCGGTCGTCTCGTCGATACCCTTGGCTATCATCTCTGTGATGACACCCGCTTCTCCGATTTTTTCCAGTTTGTCGATGGCGACGATGGCCTTGTAGGGGAGGTCCGAAAGAAGCGAACGGTCATTGACGAGGACAAGCGCATTGGGAAACCCAAGACGGCGATAAATATCGAGAGAAAGGGCGATCACCTCGGCGTCGGCTAAGGGAGAGGCAACTCCAAAGATATCCGCATCGCACTGGGTAAATTCACGGTAGCGGCCTTTTTGGGGTTTTTCGGCCCGGAAGACGGGCTGGATTTGGTAGCGGCGAAAGGGCATGGGGAGCACTTGAGCGTATTGACCGACGACGCGGCAAGTGGGGACGGTTTGGTCATAACGGAGGGCGACCTGACGGCCGGCATTATCCTCGAATTTGAAGAAGAGTTGTTCCTCTTCACCAATCTGACCAGCAAAAAGCTCCAGTGGTTCGAGAGTCGGGGTTTCGAGTGGGTCATAGCCCCAGAGCTCAAAAACAGCCTCAATTCTGCGTGTTAACCACTGTCTTTTTTTGGCCTGCTCGGGGAGAAAGTCCCGGAAGCCTTTGAGAGTTTGAATTTTGTTTTGGGCCATGTTTTTCATTATAGAACAAATAATATTGGTAATATTGGTCGATCTTTGGGATATTTTGAAAACTTGTATTTGTAAGTATCTATTGACCTTGCACCCGCGAGCAAGACAGGATTTGTAATATATTTGAAAATTATGGCGGTTTCGGCGGAAAAAAGACCGAAAGCTTTTTGGGCAAGGATTGTCCCTTTTTCGTTCGATAGAGGTTCGTCTGAGTAATATGTTGACCGAGAAAGTTTTTCCTTGGCAAATTTCTTTGGGTCAATGTTTTCGGTCTGTCCCTTGGCAAACGCCTTTTGGTAGACTAACGCGAGGGGGCGATTGGAAAGCAACTCGGACAATTTGATTACTTTGGTTTTGGGGTAGATCTTCTTGAAGTAGCGAGAGACATTGACCGCAAAACTAGTTGATTCTTTGGGGAGGTTCACACCAAAGAATACTTTGGGTAGCTCGTTGGGGATGAGTTTGATGTATTTGAAATTGATTTCTAATTTCAGTAAGGTCTTGATGAAATTCTTTTCTTTGATGATGTATTTATCCGCTTCGTCGGTGTCGAAACTGGGGTTGGCGATTAGACCCTTCTGAGTCATTTTGATCCCAAACATTTTCCAACTGAAAAAAGTGATGGGTTTATTGTTGTCGATTAACTCCAGAATGCGGATAATGTTTTCCGGTGGAGCGATGGATATTGCCTGAATGTTTTTTAGGAACTTCTGTGTTTTGGTCATTTGTTTTTATCCCGGGAAGGGATACCAGATTGGTAATTTTGGACAGAGTAGGCTTTGGATCTTTCCAAGTCTTGATGGATCGGGATCGGAAATTACAAGTAGATCATATGAATCGTAAAGAATCGGTCCCTGAGCGGCATAGAGGGCGATATTTCTTTTGGCGGTGGTTTCACAGATTTTGGTGATCTCGTCTGAATAGGGAAGCCCGACCCTGTCGGTGAAATATGCAAGCCGGCGTCTAGCACTGGAAGCTATATATTCTGTGCCTACAAGCTGGTCGCATGTCTCAAAGGCCCTTTGAAAATCTGTCTGATATTTTTTTTGGAACATAGCCTGAACGTCAGACCAAGATTTGATTGAGGTGTTGGGGGATAGGCTAGCGATTGATTTCTCTAACCTGGATTTATACCTACCTATTTCTTTGACCAGTTCTTGTTGCCCGAGCCATTCGTCGTAAATATCCAGCGGATCGGTATCTGCCAGCAGAAAATCCCAGGCGAAGTTAAGGCCCGAATTTTCCAATTTTGAAAGAATTTCTCGCGTCCGCTTGGAGACTTTAGGGGTCTCCAGTCTGTTTTTTTCTTGGCCAACAAAGTAAACCGGTTTATCACCAGATTGAAGACACTTCATATTGAGGCAGACGAAACAACCGATGCGGAGAGGTCGGTTCCTGGTGATGGAGTCCTCGAGTCTGGCAAGAATAGTTTCGAGATTCTGAACAGGTAAATACGAGGTTTCTTTCAGAAGTTGCCGCATTTTTTTAGTTGGAGTACTGACCTCCGTTTCAGTCTTTAACTTTTCTCTAAGTGTCCCAACGGCATACGTTGCCGGTGAGACTTCGGTGATAGTGAGACTGGTAAATAGCAATTTGTCTTTGACCGGGTTTCTTTTTTCAAGATAGTAGGCGAAGTCCGACTCGTTCGCTGGCTGGAAGATAGCAATTTTTACTTTTTTACTTCCGATTCTTGTAGTGATTTTATCCAGCCTGCCAGCTTCACCTGATATCGTCACTTGGGTGACGAAACAGTTGCCGTCACGTTTGATTGCCCATGACTCTGTAGTATTCCCCGATGACTTTAGATATTTTTTCGCTAAACGATATTTTTTCCCACCAAAACCATTTTCGGACAAGATGAGATATCTCGAGTTTGGCCGAGCCTCGTTTTTTTTGACTTCGGGCCTACAGTTTTGTCTTTCGGTCATATGTTTTTATTGGTCGGGGAACAAAAAAGGCTCCCGTTCCCCAAAACTAATAACGTTTTGAAGAACGAGAGCCTCTCTATGGCGTTTTGGCCAATAAAAAAGGACCCCCGCGGTCCCATCTTCTTTCCTCGAAGTATTTCTCTTCGAGACTCTTGGGCCGACTCCGCTAGGTGCGACATCGACTGCCTGATTGGTTCGGTTTGGCTTCCGTCCCGCATTTTGGCGGGAAGCGTGGCCGCCTTCGCTTTCGCTTCGGCGAGCCCATTGCGGATCGTGACTCCGCTCGTAACGCTTTAGGCGATAATAGCAGGGGAGAGGGGCGTTGTCAAATTGACTTTTGAGGCCGGATGAGGTAAATTATGGGCCAAATAGACCACTTTTTGCCGGGGCTCGGGCAGGACCCCGGCACAAGGTGGTTTTTGGAAATTAGATAATTTTTCCTTGGATAAGAGTGGTTCCTCCGGAGGCGGTATCGATGACGATGATGCCGAAGATCTTTTGTGTCAACTTGAGGGTGGCGAGATCAAACTTGATAAGTTTTCCCATAGTCATTTCCAGGGCTTTGTCGTCTATCTTCAGAGTAATGGTTTTTTTCTTAAGATCAACCTTGACGATGGTGGAGAGGACGACCTTCTTTTCCGACTTTGGAGCTATTTCCTTGATGATGACTATTCTTTTTGCGGTAAGAATATCGGGGGAGGAGAGATTGCCGATGACGATCGCTTTATCTTTGAGAGAGATGAGCTCTGTTTTTAGGGGCTGGTTGTCTTTGATGATTTGAGTTGCCGAACCCAGACTGACTTGGAGGGCAATCGTGTCGGTGTTCAGATTGAAGACTCCCTGTTTGATATCGCTGACAATGCCGACGTAACCAACGATCTGATCACTGCTTTCGGAAAGGACTGCCTGAGTATTTTTCAGGTTTTTATCGATGGCTTCCTTGATGCGTTTGTTGATATCCTCTTTGATGGCGCTGGCTGAGCCGACCGGGGTATCCAAGCTATCAACTGCGAAGATCGGGTGGGCGGATAGCACAAGAATATATGTGGTTAGCAGTAAGGTAGCTAGTTTCTTCATGATCAGTTGATTTTGGCGGTGGTGTAAATAACGGTTATTTGGGTTCCTTGGATGGATTGATCGGGTTTTAGGGCGGTGACCTTGATGACGTTTTCACCACCGGTGAGCTTTAGATCGAAGGAAAAATTGCCGTCTTTGTCTGCGCTGACCAAGGCGTCATCTTCGGAAGAATAGACCGCCACTGTCGAGTTTGGGTCGGTCTTGCCGATAATTTTTACTATTGAGGTGTTAATCACGGAATGATCGGCCGGCGAAACGATCGTCAAGCCGGAGACGGGGGTGGGTGTGGGGACCTGAGTGACCGTTTCTTCGGGGGTGGGAGCAAGTACCAAGGCCGCCTGTTTGGCTGACTTGTTGGCTACTTGGATACCATAGAGAATGACGAGTCCAAGGACCAGACCGACGATGATTGCAAAAATGACTTCTTTACGCATAATAGAACAAGCAAACTATATCACATCCTACCGTTCGGACCATGTGTTAAGATAAACTCGCTCCCCCCAGGGGCGGGCAGGTATGGAGATAACATTTTTGGGTAAAAACAGTTTTAAATTTAAGACCAAGACCTTGACCCTGGTCATTGATCCGATCTCTTCCAAAGAAAAAGCGGATGTGGTTATTTATACCACGCCGCAAGCTGCGCATGCAGGCGGGCAGGCAGGTAGGTTTGAAATCTCCGGGGCAGTAAACCGAGAAAAAACATTTGTTATTGATAAAGAGGGAGAATATGAGCTCGGTGGTGTTGGTATTATCGCAGACAGAGTAGAGATCGGCAAAGAGGGGATGGTGGTGAGGATAAGCGGCGACGGCGTTGAGGTTGCCCACACCGGCGCATTAGTCGGCGATCCTGACGAGAAGATGAAGCAGAAATTGTCCGAAATCGACGTTTTGTTGGTAACCCTGACCGGGGGAGCGGGTCTCATCGACGCCTGTGAGCCATATCTTGCCGTCCTGATGGGTTATGATGCAATCGGTGAAGTCGATCATTTTTTGTCTACCAACAAATTTGAGGTCGTCAAGCGCGACATGGACAAACTCAAATTAGACGCCGACTCTCTGCCTGAGAGTACCGAGGTAGTGGTCTTGAATGGCTAACTTTAAAGTTCCACCACATTCTGATGAAGCGGAAAAGTCAGTTCTGGGAGCGATTCTGATTGATAAGGATGCGATTGTCGAGGTAGCTGAGTCACTCAAGGCGGAAATGTTCTATAGAGAAAACCACGGCCTGATCTATTCGGCGATGATTTCTTTGTATGAAAACCGCGATCCTATTGACGTAATTACGGTTTCTGATTGGTTGAAGAAGGAGAAGGGACTGACTCGGGTGGGTGGAATGGCTTATTTATCCGAGTTGACCAATGAAGTTCCCACTTCGGCCAATGTCGTCAAGTACGGAGCCTTGGTAAAAGAGACTTACATCAAGAGGCAAATGATTTCGGCGGCGGGGACGTTGGGGGAATTGGCCTTTGATGAAAGTAACAATCTGGAGACAATTCTGGACACGGCGGAAAGAGCAGTTTTTTCGCTGTCGCAGAAAAATATCAAACGCTCCTTTATTCCGATCAAGGAAGCATTGGCTGAAAGTTTTGACCGACTTGATGAATTGCAGAAGATGGAGGGAGGACTCCGAGGTGTTCCTACCGGTTTTTCTGATTTGGATGACGTGCTGGTTGGTTTGCAGGATAGCAATCTAATCATTGTGGCGGCCCGTCCCGGCGTCGGAAAGACTGCTTTTGCAACAAACATTGCCCAGTTCGCGGCGGTAGAAAAGAAGATCCCGGTAGGTATTTTTTCTCTGGAAATGAGTAATCTCGAACTGGTCGACCGCATGTTGGTCGGGCAGGCGGGAATTGATGCCTGGAAGATGAAGACAGGAAATCTCAAACCGGAAGATTTTGAAAAGTTGTCAGAGGCGATGGGTATTTTGGCCGATTCGCCGCTTTTTATCGACGATACGCCGGGGCAAACTATTCTCCAGATGAGAACCAAAGCAAGACGTCTTCATGCCGAAGTGGGCCTTAAGCTACTTGTAGTGGACTACCTCCAGCTCGCGGTTGGGGATGGTAGATACGAAAGCCGAGTCCAGGAAGTGGGTGCGATCTCGCAAGGTTTGAAGAACTTGGCGCGCGAGCTCCGTATCCCAGTGATTGCCTTGTCACAGCTATCCCGTGCGGTGGAGAGTCGTGGTGAAAAGATTCCCCAACTGTCGGATTTACGCGAGTCCGGCTGTCTAACCGGAGATACTTTAATTGTCAGGCAAGACACTGGCGAGCGGGTCAAAATTGGGGACTTGGTGTGTAAAAAGGATATTCCGGTTTTGGCAATGAATAATGAAATGAAACTTGTTCCAGCGAAGATTAGCAGAGCGTTTTTGAGTGGTAAAAAAAGGATTTTCGAACTGAAGCTTAAGAGTGGGCGGATAATAAGAGCGTCGGCGAATCATCCTTTTTATAAAGTTTCTGGGTGGACGAGACTTGATCGCTTAAATGCGGGTGACCACATCGGTGTGGCGAGAGAGGTTGTGGTCGGGAAGGGTGACACCGTGAGACAGGTTAGTGACAACCGGTTGGTTGTTTTGGCCCATCTTATTGGGGATGGTTGCTATCTAGCCGATCAGCCCTTGCACTATACAAACTCCGAAATGGAGCTGATCGAAATAGTTCGTCGGGCGGCTGTTGCCGAATTTACAATAAAGCCACGGATCGTGCCCCAATCAAATTGGTATCATTTGTATCTACCGTCCGTTTATAAATTGGCAAGGGGACGACGCAACCCGATTGTAAAATGGCTTGATGATCTGGGAATTTTTGATCAAAGGTCTAGAGAGAAACGAATTCCGGAAGTAATTTTCCTCCAATCAAAAGAGAAAGTAGCTTTGTTTTTGAAACACCTGTGGTCTACTGATGGTTGTGTTCATATAAATTCAAAGGGAAAAGGACCGAAGATAAGAATTTATTATGCTTCGGGTAGTCGACAGTTGATAGAGCAGGTGGCGCACCTGTTGTTGCGGTTGGGGATCAGAGCGCGGGTCACGTCCACAAAGAAGAATGGTAATGAGGATATGTGGATAGCCGTGGTTCAAGGAAAGATCGAACAGGTTAAGTTTTTACAATTAGTTGGTGTGGTGGGGGAGAAGGGGAGAAGGGCCATCGAGGCGATGAAACTACTGGGCGGAATAACAGAGAATCCCAACGACGACGTCGTGCCGAAGGAAGTTTGGGGGGAGATAGAAGACGCCAGGCGTCGGGCGGGTTTGACAACAAGGGAGTTTCATAAAAGACTGGACTGGGCATATAGTGGCACACAGCGTCACAATAGTGGGATAAGCCGGAAGCGCCTCTTGAAGATTCATCAAGTTCTACCAGAGAAGAGATTTTTCGACTTGGCCAGTTCGGATATTTACTGGGACGAAGTAGTGGAAATAACTGATCGTGGAGAGATGGAGGTTTTTGATGCAACTGTTCCGGGTCACGCCAATTTCCTGGCCAATGATATGGTTGTTCACAACAGTATCGAACAGGATGCCGACGTGGTCATGTTTCTTTACAAACCCGATGACAACAACCTGACTGACTACAAACTGAATATCTCCAAACACAGGAATGGTCCTTTGTCACAAATCAGTCTGACATTCAGGGGAGAGAAGATCAAATTTTTTGGAACAGACCGGCGGCGATAGTAGCGCGACTTTGGTGCCTGGGGCGGGAATCGAACCCGCAAGAGATTTTACCTCACAGGTTTTTGAGACCTGCGTGTTTGCCAGTTTCACCACCCAGGCATATGTCTATTATCTCACAGCTAGGCTGAATCTGTTAAGATTGGCGCGTATGCTTCCTTTCTTTTCGACCTTTATTTCTGGTCTGGGCAAGGTAACTGACCGTTGGTTAAAAGAGGACTTGGCGGATGTCGAAGTTGATTTCTTGCTTGACGGGTTGGTAGTTTTCCGAACCAAAACTCCCTCTCACCAGGTGGGAAAGATCAGATTTTTTAATAACAGCTTTATTCTGATTTCCCGAGATAAACTAATTGGTGTCGATGGCGACAAGGCTGTTCAAGTATTACTTGCTGATAAGGACTTGGGTGAAAAGCTGTCTAGTTTGGGCGCGGTCAAAGGCGGATCATTTAAGCTCGTGGTCTCTTTCGAGAACCGCACGGTCAGTGTGGATCACGATTCGTCGGCCAAACTAGAGAGATTTATCAGTAATAGGACCGGTCTGAAGTGGTTGGGTGTGGAGGGAGAGCGTGAATTTTGGGTAATGGTTCGAAGCGATGGCTCGATTTTTTTCGGATTAAGGATCACATCACTAAAGAAAAAAGTGACGGAGGGTGAATTGAAGCTGGGGTTGGCTAATGTTCTCTGCCGTCTCTCTGACCCACTAAAATCGGATATTTTTCTTGATCCCTATTGCGGGTCCGGGGCGATATTCCTGGAAAGAATCAGCAGCTTTCCTTATAAGTTCGCTTGTGCGATCGATAGTGACGTCAGTAAAATAAATCTACTTACGAAAAAGGTGTCCTGGACTCGCGAGAAGGTGAAAATCCGTGCCGGAAATGCCTTAAATCTCTCTGAGATCGAAGATGAGTCAGTGGACAAGATCGTGACCGACCCTCCTTGGGGACACCATGAGAAATTGGGAGATGTGGGTACATTTTATAAGCGGATGATCGATGAGTTTGGCAGGGTTTTGGGACCCGGGGGAGTAATGGTCGTTCTGGTGGCTCGAGAAATTGGGTTTGAGGGGATTGCGCTCACGACTTCCAAATTTACTTTGGCCGAGAAATACGAGATACTGGTCTCGGGAAAGAAGGCCAGTATATTTAAGTTTTTGAGGGCGTAGCTGTATAATTCAGCCGGTATGATCGATGTAAACAAGCTCAAAGTCGGAGTAACCTTCGTTGATGAAGGGACGCCCTGGAAGGTGATGAAGTATGACTTTATCAAGATGGGCCGTGGCGGAGCGACCATCAAGGTCAAGGCGAGAAACCTGGTGTCCGGTTCGATCATCACCAAGAGCTTTCAGTCGGGAAATATGGTTGAAGACATTGCTTTGGAAAAGAGACACTTACAGTATCTCTACAAAGACGATGAAAAGATATATTTCATGGACCCGATCAGCTTCGAGCAAGTCGAGCTACCCGTTTCGACAGTCGGTGACGATATCAGTTATCTGGTTGAAGGGGAGAAGTCCTGGGTGCTCTACTGGAACGAACGAGTTCTGGGTGTTGAGGTGCCCGCCTCGGTAGTGATGGAAGTGACCGAGGCCGAACATTGGGAAAAGGGGAACAGTGTCAGCAACCTGACCAAACCGGTGAAGGTAGCGAGCGGCTTGACTGTCATGGCGCCTCTGTTCATCAAGAAGGGGGACAAGCTCAAGATCAACACGGAAGAGGGTTCATATATTGGAAGAGTTAACTAGCGGAGGATGTAGATGAGAAGAATCAGGACGACTTGGGGCAGGAGCCCCTTCAGTTTTTCCGGGGTGGAGTGATGGAAATATTTGTGGAAGGCTGCCAGTTGCTTGATGGGGGTGAAACGCCAGCCCAGAAAAAGATAAGGGAACTCGATGAAGTCGGGGAGGAGAGCAAAAAACCAGCCCAGCCAAGGGTAAATCGAAAAGGGCTGGCCGTACTGAAAAAAGAAAAATACCAAAAGTATCGAAGCCGGGAAATCGGTAAAAAGCTCTTGCAAAAAAGCGTCCTTGTGGCCTTTGTTTTTTTTGGACAAACCCTGACCGACGTCCCAATGGGGGATGTAATCCTCGAGAAAGTGAGAAGCCAGAATCAGGGGAATGGAAAGATAGGGATTGGGGATTTTGGTGGCGATAAAGGCGCCTGTGGTAGCGTGGGCGATCGAAAGCATAAGGTTTCTCTCTAGTATACTATAGACAGGATGAGCGAAGTCTTGGCTACTTTCAGTGGATTTTCGGTATACACCCTGTCTTTATTGGTGGTGGTTGGTTATTTTTGGTACAGTTTTGTCGTCTACAAGAAGGGCCTGGAATACCGCTATCCGGTTGAAAGCTTGCTGGATTTGGCGGTCATATCCGGGATGTTTTCCTGGCTGGGCGCAAGGATCGGCTTTGTCGCCTCTCATCTTTCTATATTCGAGTTGAATTGGCTGCGTGTTTTCCTACTTCGTGAGTACCCGGGTTATGAGTATGCGGGGTTGCTCGTTGGTCTGTTTTTGGGCATTACCCTGCTTGCCAGGCGGGGAGAGATCAAATTTTATGAGGGGCTGGATCTGGCCTCCCTTGGTCTTCCCGGAGCCATTGCTTTCGAGAGATTGGGCCGGGTATTTGCCGGCCTTGGCTCACTAGTGTTTGGAGTTCCGCTCGAGCTCCTCCAAGCTTTGTTCTTTTTACTCATATTTGTTTGGCTTTGGAGATTGGAATCGGAGTACCGCACCTTTGGCTGGTATCGCTTCAGAAAAACTCAGGCTCGACCCGGTTTCATTTGCGGGGCATTCCTGTTTTTTTCCGGGTTGGTGATCGCAACGTCGGCTCTGCCGTTCGGTTTGGCGAGTGTTTTTTTGGGTTTGATGCTGATATACCGCCAGTCGGGGAGAAGTTTAGCTCATGATGTCAAGTTGCTTCCAATCTTCGGAAGATGGTACACTAAGTCCAAATGAAATCTGAGCCAAAAAAGGTCGTCAAGAACACGGGTTTATCGTTCTCTTTTCCGATGAACGTTTTGAAGCCATTGATGGATTATTTGAAGGGTGAAGAAAAGAGGTTGGTGAAAGCAAAAAGCAGCCTGAAAAAAGAAGATCCCTTCAAGGGGAAAAATAGAGAAGAAGACAACTCAATTGATGCTGATGTGGCGGAGCAAGTCGATCACGACCGCGTTTTTGCATCACGGGTTGAATTGATCAAATCCTTGATCAATATCCGAAAGACCTTGACCAGAATTAAGATCGGGAGTTATGGGATTTGCGAGAAATGTGGAGTGATGATCGATACCGACAGATTGGCGATCAAACCGACGGCAGAATACTGCTTTGCCTGCGAGAACGAAGTGGAGGCGAGAAAAAAGAGGTGAGGTTTTCATCTTGGGGTGGCTTGCTATTGTTATTGGTTTTGGTTGATTTGTTTTTACAGTTTTATACCAAGTCGGTAGACTGGGGGACCAGCAATAGCGGTTTTAGCTTTGGATTGGCGAATGGTTTGTTGCCGGCTTATTTATATCTGTTTCCGGTCGGACTCCTATTTGCCTTGGCAGTTGCCAAAAGAATAACCGGTTTTGGGTGGCTTCTTATTATTGTCGGCGGGCTCTCCAACGGATTGTCCAGAGTCGTGCTGGGTAGCGTTTGGGATTATCTTCATTGGAATTTCTTATTTTCGTTGTGGTTCAATTTGGCCGATGTTTCAATTACACTTGGAGTAGTATGGCAAATTGGCAATTACCGGTCCTCTGGGAGGACAAAGACATCATTGTAATTAACAAGCCGCCGTTTGTGGTGGTAAACCGGGCCGAGTCAGCAAGTGGTGAGACGGTGGCGGACTGGGCTTGTGGCAGACTACAAATCAAAAACGAGGGAGATTCCCTGATTGATAACGAACGAAGGACATTTGTGGCAAGGTGTGGGGTGGCCCATCGGTTGGATAAGGAGACTAGCGGTTGTTTGCTGATCGCAAAGAATCAGACCGCTCTGACACACTTATTGAAACAATTTCATGATCGGGAAACCAAAAAGGAATATCTGGCCCTGGTTCATGGTCACCTAACACCCAAAGAGGGAACGGTTCGTTTGCCTCTTTCCCGAAGCCGGTTTGACAGGGAAAAATGGGAAATAAAATACAGCGGTAAGATGGCAGAAACGTCCTGGAAGGTTGAAAAATATTTTGGGAGTTACTCTCTGGTCAGGCTCTTTCCTAAAACGGGCAGAACCCACCAAATCAGGGTTCATTTGGCGCATCTTGGGTTTCCTGTTTTCTCGGACGAGAAATATCTGACCAGGAGTAAGGTTGCTGTGGACCGGAAACTTTTGCCTTTTCACTTTTTACACGCGCAAAAGATCGGGTTTATGGATCTAAAGGGTGAGTGGCAGTCGGTTGGGGCGCCGCTTCCCGTTCCTGCTGCCAAGCTGATATTATGGATGGAGAGTGGATAATCCGTTTTTGATTTTTAGTTTTGTTTTTGGGTTGGCGGTGTGTGCCGGGATGGTAGCACGGATTTTTCACCAACCGGCTTTTCTCGGTCATGTTTTGGTCGGTTTGTTGGTTGGATACTGGGGTTTGCTTCGTGGCGGGGAAATCAACCGTTTTTTGGAAATGCTAAGTAGTGCCGGGGTGATGCTGTTGCTCTTTTTGGTTGGGCTTGAAATGAATGTCGCCGAGGTGAAAAAAATGGGGGAGAAGGCTCTTCTGATCGGGTTTTCCCAGATCGTGTTCACCATTGCCATTTTTTCCTTACTTTTGAAGCTGATGGGAATCTCTCTCAACCTAAGTCTTTTTTTGGCCGCGGCGCTGACGTTTTCCAGCACGATTATCGTCGTCAAATTACTTTCGGAAAAGCATGACCTTGAAAGTTTGGCCGGAAAGGTGGCCGTAGCATTGCTTCTGATTCAAGATCTGGCCGCGATCGTAATCCTTCTGGTTCTGGGGAGGGGGGAGGGGAACGACCCGATGACGCTGTCTGTGAAAGTATTGGTTCTGGCAGGTTTGACCATTTTGATGGCGCGGAGGGTAATGCCGAAGCTTTTACACAAAGTAGCCCGGTCCATGGACGAACTGATTCTTTTTAGTCTTGCTTGGTGCTTCGTTCTGGCAAGCCTGATCGCATCTCCGGTAATTGGTTTGTCCTTGGAGATCGGCGGTTTTTTGGCCGGGCTGGCGTTATCGGGAAGTTTCGAACACTCCCACATCGCCACAAAGATTAAGCCGATTAGAGATTTCTTTTTGACAATATTCTTCGTGGGTCTGGGTCTGAATCTAAGACTTGATTTTTCGATTGTGATAACCGCTATTTACCTATCTTTGGCGGTAATCTTTCTCAAACCAATCATAATTTGGTTTTTGATGCGCTGCCTTGGTTATAAACAGCGGGTTGCATTTAACACCGGTATTCTTTTCGGTCAGATTTCAGAGTTTAGTTTTATTATGGTTGGGATTGGGAACAAAGTCGGTCTATTGAATGGTAGCGAGCTCTCATTAGTATCTTTGGTTGGATTGATCACAATGGTTGTTTCGGGTTACCTGATTCTCGATAACGAAAGTGTTTATCGTTTGATGAAACCACTGCTAAGGTTTTTCTGGAAGGATAACTTATCCGGTGAGGACGAGGTTAAGAAAGTGATTGGCGATCGCATTGTCCTGTTTGGTTGCCACCGAATGGGGAGAAGTCTGTTGAGGCATCTTGCTAAAAACAAGCAAAAGATGCTAATCGTTGATTTTGACCCCGAGGCCGTATCTCGTCTTACAAGTGAGGGCTATGAAGTAATCTATGCTGATGCGTCTGATACTGAGATGTATGACCGATTGAACCTAACAAAAGCGAAGATGGTGATCTCAACTCTCAGAGACATCAAAGATAACCTAATAATGCTTTCGGAATTGAAGAGAAGAAGATTGAGGGCGAGTGTGGTTATGGACGCCGAGTCGGTTGAGGATGCACAGAAGCTGTATGCCGCCGGGGCGACCTATGTTATTTTTCCCCATTTCGTTGGAGGTTTACACCTAGGCGACTTGATCAGGAAAGGTGTTTGCGAAAAAGAAGATTTTGAATCTTATCGGAAGTATCAACAGGAAGAGATGACCGGGGTATATGTCTAGACTATATAAATTTTTTCACATCGCTGGCGTGGTTTTTCTGATCTTGGTAGCCCTGATGGTCCTTTTGGGTGCTCTGCGGCGGAATATATATAATGCCAAACTGGGGATAAATCTTTTGTTGATCGGCGAGGGCGGCATGGGGATAGTATCAATCAGACAAAACTCGGGGGTTGTCAGCCTGATGCGTTTACCAAATAATTTATCGATCCCGATCGGTGCAAACGGGGGAGAATATCAGATGGAAGCAATTTACAAGATTGGTTTACCTCTTCCTGATCCCAGCAACGTGGCTAGAACCAGCATTGGACAAGCTCTGGGGGTGGTTGTCGCTGGGGTGGTTAAGTCGAATGTGGAGTTTTCTTTGACGGGTTTACGGGAAGGACTATTGTCTTTTTCTGCTAAGACCAACTTGAGTCTGATTGACCGCTACCTTTTGCTGAAAGACGTAAATGAATTGTTGGGCAAAACGATGTCTTTGTCGGTGAGTTTACCTAAAAACGTCATGGATATCATCGAGGAGCCTGATGGTAAAACGATATACAGACTCAATGCGGCGGTATTCGTCTGGAGTAGAAATCAGTGGGTGGTAGACGGGGTTCTTTCGGAGACCGCTGAGGTAACGGTTGTTAACGCCACGGGCAAGGGGGGTCGTGCCAGACAGGGCGCCAGACAAATCGAATCGGCGGGCACCCGCGTCATCGACGTCTTGACTGCCAAGAAAGAGGAAAAAGAGTCTTGCCTGATTTGGGGGGACACAAAAGTTCACCCAAAAACGGCTGAGTTTTTGATCAATTCGTTTTTTTGCAAGCCGGCACAGAAGAAAAACCTATTGAAGGATTATATTGATCGAGATACAAAATCAGACCTGGTGATTGTATTGGGGAGAGGGGACTAATCCAGAAGAAGTACGTCGGGATTTTGGTGGTAGCTTCAAATTTCCGATTCGACAATCGGATCATAGATTTCCAAAGGAGGCTGTGTGGGGCCCCCACCGGAACTATCCATCTCATTCAGATCGTGATTAAAAGTGAAGGATGGGGTACCCTTTAGGCGCTTGCTGTTTTTGACCTCCTTGATATATACCTGGATACTATTGGTATCAGCTGACTTGATGAGTGTCTGATACTTATATCCCGCCTTGACGAGCCGGATCAAGTGGACCGAGATATCATCAGGAAGACAGCCGATGTACTTGTCGTTACTGGCAACCTTCACCTTTCTGGCCGCAATTTTCAGTTCCACTTCCAGGCCGGTGTAAAGAGTTGCAACCACATTTGGTTCGCCTAGGTTGTTTAACGGAATAACCTTTGATTTACCCGGTTCTTCGATAAAACTAAAAGTATGATTTGAAAGAAGAGTGGTGTTGTCATAGTCCTTACTGAATTTTGGAGACGCTTTTTTGAGGTTAGTCTTGGCGATCGAGTTAAAGGGGTCGAGATCGAGGACCTTTAAAAACATTTTTTTGGCATTGCCCGGCTGTTTGGTTTTGAGATAGGCAATTCCGAGTCGGTTTAGGGCGGAAGTGTCGTGGGGGTTATTGACGAGAATTTCCTGGTTGATATTTATGGCGTCATCCCATCGGGCGGTAAGGGCGGCGGTGATGGCTAGTCTTTCGGGTGTTTGATTGGAGGATTGATCAGCCATTGATTGTAAATGATAGAAATATTAAGAAGGATAGTCAAGCCCCAGCATTCTGGTGCTAGAATAGGTTCTATGTCAGGTCATTCAAAATGGTCTACGATAAAGCATAAAAAAGCGGTTGAAGATTCCAAAAGGGGAGCGGCCTTTACCAAAATTGCCAAAAAGATACAGATTGCGGCCAAAAAAGGTAACTCCGGAGATCCCGGAATGAACCCTTTTTTGAGGACGGTATTGGATGAAGCCCACAGTCTAAGCATACCTTCTGAGAATGTGCGACGTGCAATCGATAAAGCCCTCGGAGGTGGTGGCGGCAGTGAAGTGGAAGAAATTGTTTATGAGGCCTATGGACCGGGCGGCGTGGGACTACTGATTACGTCGGCGACGGACAATCGGAATCGTACCGGTGGGGAAATCAAGTCGATAATTGATAAGGCGGATGGAAGTTTGGGTTCTCCCGGGTCTGTGTCCTATCTAAAACATATTAATCCGGTGGTTCCGATGATTACCTTGACCGGGGACGTCCTTTCCAGGTGTCTTGCTTTGATCGAGGCACTTGAGAATCATGATGATGTGGTTGAGGTCTGGACAAATTTGAATTATGAGTAAGCGAGCCCGTTTTTTTATTATTTCTCTCATTTTAGGTTTTTTTCTTTGGTTGACTGGATTGTTTGGAGTAGAGAAAAGGTTGGCCTTGGTGCTTTCTGTCTCTGGCATTGCTTATGTTTTGTCCGCGTGGGTTTTGTTTGAGGATCTGAAGGGTTGGGAATGGGTTACCCTGCTCATTCTCCCGGTTTTGTTTACTTTGGGGACAGGTCTTTTTGGCAATCTTTTGCCAAGCGCAATTCCTTCGATATTCGGGCTTAGCTTTCAGATTGAAACATCGCTCTTTTTGGGCGCGGTCGTCCGTTTTATCTTTATTGTTTTATATGTTTTTGGAATGTATGCGGTTTTGTTGACCGAAAATATTTTTTCGGTCGCCTCGATCAGGACGATCCAGCTATTTCGGGCGGCACGGTCAGTGAGTTTTATCTTGGCACTGGTGGTATCGCTTTTCTTTTTCGCCGTTGCCTTTAGTTTGAAACTACCTTTTTACATCATCGGAGTAATAGTGGGGTTGGTTAGTCTGCTTCTTTCTTTTGAAAGTCTTTGGAGTGTAGATTTGAAAACAGAACATTTGGACGATGTCTACCGCCTCTCGATCGTCATTGGTTGGTTAATGGGTTTATTTGGCTGCGTAATATCATTTTGGCCGATCGGACCGTTTATGGGTGGTTTAGTGCTGACTTCGTGTTTTTATGCCCTCCTGGGTATCCTCGAACAACGATTGGTGAACAAGATGATGGCGGTAAACTACCTTGAATTCGTGATATTTAATTTAATTATTATTCTGATTGCATTTTTGACTACATCCTGGAGAGGGTGATTGTTCAAGAACTAGCAGAATCGGGGTAATTTTTGTTTGCATCGACGAGGTAGAGGAGTGTCCTATAATTATCCTAAGCCTATAATTATATGCTGTTTTCACGAAGTCCTATAGTTTTCACGATTTTCGGCAACCTATGTGGATAACTGCCAGCGTGCCTAGGGATGCACAAACGATATGGAGTGATATGGTCGGGAAGATAGACGACCTCGGCCCTAACTTAATTCCGTTTTTAGCTTCGTCATCAACTCTATTCTCGGGGAGACCGTCTGTATTATTTATTTGTGCCAGGATTTGGCCCCAGTCTTTACATGGCACTCCTCCACCATTGTGGAGCCATTAGTTCCCGACCTCATGCCTTTAACTGTTATGTCGTACAATATTAGTTTTGCGACGTGATGTAGAACTGATGCGCCGGGAGAAGTGGTCTATTATATCTTCCGTATTGCCGGACAAAATCCCGAAACCTTCCGGTTTTTAATCTTATCTTTAATTAGATCCCCGATTCTTTTTGGTCCTCTGGTGGTCTATGTTCTGGTTGCGTTATTGTAGAAAAACCCGAATGTTTTCCGGTTTAATTAATTGAAGTGGGTCACATTGGACGACTAAACTAACCGTCAAATATTCCAGCGGGCTTTCTAGGGGCATCATACGGTCTCGCGGCCTCCCTGCCTGCCGGCAGGAAGGAATCTAGCCTCAAAAAGTCAAGAAAAACGCCCCGCGGGTTGCGGGGCGTTTATGTTTTTCATCACCATCCTACATCCCGACGATGATGTATATCACTGCCATCGCTGGCCCGATGGCCAGGGCAATTCGCCACCGCGCCTCGTCGAATTGGCCTTTTTTCGCGGCATTAATGGCTTCGACCACTTGGCCACTGGCCGAGCCTGCGGTCATCACAATGACCGCATAGACGAGGATGTCCATTTCTACCTCCCGAATGTGGGGTGTTTTGACAGCGGTTCTGTCGAACTTCCACATCCAGCATGATAGTATATCACACTATGGGTTGTTTGACCACCAGATTGGCAGATTGGATTGCGATTTAACGTCGTACATTCTAGTATGGAGAGGGTGAGTCCTCTCTCCCCCACTAATGGCAAAGTCAAAAACCGAAGATATTTCCCTCGAAAGATTAATAAATCGATATTTAAGTAATATCGAGATCGAGAAAAACTACTCCCCTTACACGGTCCGTAACTACAAGCATTATCTGGTTGTCTTCCGGAAATGGTTTGAAAAGCATTATCAACAGGAATATATTCAGCGGCTGACGCCGGAGATTGTTCGTCTTTACCGCCTTTTCCTGACCCGTTATGAAGATGTGCAGGGTCGCACATTGTCAAAGGCGACGCAGTCGTATTACATTATTTCTCTCCGCGCTTTCCTAAAATATCTGGCCCGAAAAGGAATTAAATCTTTGGCTCCGGAAAAGATTGACCTGCCGAAGGCGGAAAGCCGCTCGCTGAAGTTCCTCTCCCGTGAACAAGTCGAACGGTTGCTCTCAATGCCGAATTTACAAAAAGTTGAAGGTCTACGTGACCGGGCTATCTTAGAAGTTTTGTTTTCCACGGGCCTTCGTGTTTCGGAAATGATGAAACTAGATCGGGACAAGATCGACTTGAAACAACGAGAATTCGGCATTATCGGTAAAGGCAGACACCCGAGGGTGGTTTTCCTGACCGAGCGGGCCGCAGTCTGGCTTTCGCGTTTTATGAAGAGCCGCGATGACGCCAACAAACCGCTCTGGATCCGCTTGGCCGGGAAGAAATCTGACCCAACAACCGGTGGCGAGAAAATGCGCCTGACGGTGAGGACAATCCAACGGATCGTCGAAAAATACCGCCTGATGGCGGGACTGCCGGTTAGGGTCAGTCCTCATACGATGAGACATTCGTTCGCGACTTCCCTACTGCAAAACGGCGCGGATCTGCGCAGTGTCCAGGAAATGCTCGGCCACAAAAATGTCAGCACGACCCAGATCTATACCCACGTCACCAATCCGCAGCTGAAGCAAATCCACGACAAATTCTTAAAATGAAGCTAATTATTTTTTGTGGAACGCCATTTTCCGGTAAAACAGTTCTATCTAAAAAACTAAGTGAGCGATTTGGCTTTGTCAGAATCGATCTGGATGAAGTCAAGTCTGAAATGCTGGGTGACGTCGCCGATGAAGTTGTGACACAGGCGCAGTGGGATAATGTTTATGGAGAAATGCATGGGAGAATCGAAGATTATTTAAGGGAAGGGAAAAATGTAATCCAGGACGCAGGTAATTTTACAGAGTATGAGCGGGATTTGGTAGTGAAAATTGGCGAGAAATTCGGTGCTGACATTGCGATTATTTGTGTTAATATCCTCCCCGAAGTGGCCAAGGCTAGATGGCTGGAAAATAAGAACTCGGTCGCAAGAGTCGATGTTGGTGAAGAATATATTCGTGATTCCCAATCGAGATTTGAACCGCCTCACGGATCTAATGTTCTGGTTGTTGACGGAAATCTCACCGTCCAGGAACAGCTGAAACAAATCCACGACAAGTTTTTGAAATAAGGACTAGATTTTGGTGGACCTTATTTTTCTGAGTGTTTCTTGAATTAATTCGTGTTGGTCGCCAGCCAAAGCAAAAAGATGATCGATCACCAGCTCTTTACCACCGCATTCCCACATCTGTTGAGGGGAGTAATTTCCAAATAATAGGCTGGGGGTAACCCACCAGAGTTTGAAAAATAACTCGCTTTGGGTCAACCCGGTAGATTCAATTAGATTTCTGATTCTTTTTGGTATTCTGATCTCGGCGTAGGCTTCTGCCAGGGCTTTGCGTAACCTTTGCCTGCCGTTGATAACCCCCTCACTTTCAGTCTCGGCGATGACTACTTTCGGATGCTTTTGTTTTCTTTCTTTATCTCCCACATTCACAGTATACAACTATTTCTTCTTGGGTCTGCGAGGACGGACACCGTAGTTGGTTTGGCAACCTCCCAGGTTGCCAAGGCTAAATATTAGTCCCAGACTTCGTATTTTTTGCCGATGATTACTCGCAGGCCGCCGTAGAGGTTATAGAGGTAGGAAAAGAACGAATATGCATATGGGATTTCCAATCCAAAGGAATAGATATTGAAGGCTCTCTCAAGCTTAACTCCTGTCGGAATTTTTCCACCAAAGGCTTTGGTGACAAGTTCCCTATCCAATTTTCTTTTTGGGTTAAGACTGCTTATTTTCAGTCCTTCGTAGACCGATCGTCTGGGAATTCCGGTAAATGAATATCCGAACAAAGTATATTTTGTCGGAGTGAGATATGAACTTGCGATTCGTAATTTAAGTATGTGGTTAAGTACATATTCAAAATAATCATCTTGGAACTTCCCAATCAATAGAAAGGTAAACCCGAGACTGTTTGGCTTATGCGCTTCGAACCAATTAAAGCCGAAGCTACTCTTGTTGACAAGCTGATACCCCTCTTTTTTGAGAACTCCAGAAATTTGTTGCCAATTCGATTCGTCCAATAGGATGTCGATATCACCTAACGTTCTATGCGGCGTTCCGTTTATAGCGGCGACCAAGACGGACCCGAGCACGCGGTAGTTGACCCCCTTTTTGTTAAATACTCTGTCCAAAGCAATCAGACCATTTTTTATATCCTTGATATCTTGTTCGTGAGCCACGAAGATCATTATAGCGATCCAATGACCCTATTAGTTGCGAGTGGTTGGGTTTGGCAACGTCCCAGGTTGCCAAGGCTAGATCCATGACAAGTTTTTGAAATGAAAAAAAGCCCTCCGACGAAGTGTCGCGAGGGCTTTTGAGTGGCTGCTATTGTTCAGCCGATGGATTCCGCTGCAATGATGTTGCGGAACCATGAGCGCAGTGGCCAGCGCCAGCCGTACACCTTGAAGTGGAACCGCGTGTCCGGTTGGAAGAGTGTCTGGTAGTCGGTACTGGTCCACTTCCACCACCACAGGCTATCGTGGTTTTGGAGGACTTCTGCCTTTCCGTCGTCGTGTACGATAGAGACGCAGTAGACCGTTTTCTGTGGACCACACAGAAACTTCTCCGTGACGGTGGCGTTGAACTCTTTCGCGGTCCAGCGCTCGTACGGCAAGCCCGTGATGATGGCAACCACCGCGGCTAGAACGGCGAAGCCGACGGTGATGAAGAGCGCGATCGTGAGCTGTGCCCGGCGGATTTCCGTCCGTACTCTCCGTTCCCGGTGAGGATCCGGGATGGGTGGCGTTCCCCTGCGTGGAGTGTCCGCAGGAACCCAATCACCCTTTCCGCCGTTTGCTGTTGAATCCCAAACCTTTGCGGCCATGTTGTTAGCCTACCTTTCTCTGACTTCTTTGACTAGGAGGTGCGAATTTCCACGGTGACGTGGACTGGTGCTATTATAACCTACCGACTATGGGCTGTCTACTTTTTCTCTTCTTTTTCGGATTCGGAGACGGTGGCGACGGCGGCGACGAAGTCTCCGGTTTTGCCAAAGCGCATCAGGATGACTCCCTGGGTGGAGCGCTGGAGCTGGGGAATATTCCTGATGGGGAGCTTGATGGCCTGGCCCTCCCTTGTCGTTATCAGGAGCTCGATGTCTTTTTCGGTGATGGAAAGGGCGTTGGCGATCAGGCCGGTTTTGTCTGTCACCTCGGCGACCTTGACCCCCTGCCCTCCCCTCTTTTGGGTGGGGTACTGAGTTAGCGGGGTTCTTTTGCCCATACCTTTTTCGGTGACGATGAGGAGGTCGGTGAAGATTTTTTTCTTTTTATCCTCACTGATGGTTTTGGGGTCAAAACTCTTCATAGCCACAACGTAATCGTCTGAGGCAAGCAGAATGCCTCGGACACCCATGGTGTCGCGGCCGGTGGGACGAACGTCCCCCTCCGGGAACCTGATCGATTTACCTTCCTTGGTGACCAGGAGAATGTGGTCGGTGCCGATAGTTTTGTTTACCCAGACCAGCTGATCTCCCGCCTCGAGCTTCAAGGCGATGAGACCGTTGTTTCGGATATTTTGATAGTCCCCTATTTTGGTGCGTTTGACAGTGCCTTTCTTCGTGGTGAAGAAAAGAAAAGTTTTACTGGCGAAAACTTCCTTGCTGACCGGTAGGAGTGACTGGATCGTTTCATCGGTGTCGATATTGATCAGATTGATGATCGCCTGACCCTTGCTGATGCGGCTGCCCTCCGGCAGTTCCCAGGTTTTTAGGGAGAAAACCTTGCCTTTGCTGGTAAAAACCAGGAGTGAGTCGTGGGTGTTGGCCGCGGTGAGCAGGTTTACCTCGTCGGTATCCTTGACGGTCATGCCGGCGACACCCTTGCCTCCCCTTCTCTGACTCTTGAAAGTATCAATCGGCATACGTTTGATATAGCCGGTTTTGGTGAGGGTAATGATGGTTTCCTCGTTGGCGATAAGATCTTCTTCGGAGAACTCGCCAACGGCATTTTTGTAAACCTTGGTCTTTCTGGCGTCGCCGTAAGTTTCTGACAAACCCTTGAGTTCATCCTTGATTATTTGAAGCACTTTTTGAGGGTCTTTCAAAACAGCGATGAGGAATTTGACGCGTTTCATGAGTTCGTCATATTCGTTTTGAAGCTTCTCGCGTTCGAGATGGGCCAGTTTCTTAAGCTGCATCTCGAGAATAGCCAATGTCTGGAGTTCGGAAAAGCCAAACTTGTTCATCAGGTTCATTCTGGCGGCATCGGTACTTTCACTCTTCTTGATGGTGTCGATGACTTCGTCGATGACGTCGAGGGCTTTGAGTAAGCCCTCGAGAATGTGGGCGCGGGCTTTGGCGTCCTTCAATTCAAACTGACTTCTGCGGACAATAACGTGTTGACGGTGTTGAACATATTCGGTCAGGATTACCTTGAGGTTGAGTAAATGAGGAGTGCCATCGGAGGTTAAGGCAACCATATTCGCCGGAAAGCTGCTTTGAAGTTCGGTGTGTTTGTAGAGATTGTTGAGGACGCTCTTTGGCTTGGCGTCGCGTTTGAGCTCGACGACGACGGTCATCCCCTTTCGGTCCGATTCGTCGCGGAGGTCAGAAATACCATCAAGCTTTTTTTTCTTGACCAGATCGGCAATGTGGGTGATCAACTTTGCTTTGTTGACTTGGTATGGTAGCTGGGTGATAACAATCTGGAAACGGCCGCTTTTCTTTTCGACAATTTCGGCGACTCCCCGATTGACGATGTTGGCCTTGCCGGTGTGGTAGAGCTTCTTGATTTCGTTTTGGTCGAAGATCTGGCCGGCGGTGGGGAAATCCGGGCCCTTGATGTGCTCGACCAGTTCATCAATTTCGATGTTGGCCTCGAGCTTGCCGACCAGCTTCGCGCTGTCTATGGTTTCGAGGCTCTCGTCTTTGAACTCTTCGGCTCCAGTGATGGTACTTTTATCAATTAAAGTAGCGATGGCGGCGACAACTTCATTCAGGTTGTGAGGCGGGATCTTTGTCGCCATACCGACGGCAATACCATCGGAACCCATCAAGAGAAGATTTGGTAGTTTTGCCGGGAGGACAGATGGCTCTTTCTGGCTGCCGTCGAAGTTATCCACAAAATCGACAGTGTCTTTGTCGATGTCCTCGAGTATGGCTTCGGCGATCTTACTTAGTCTCGCCTCGGTGTAACGCATAGCAGCGGCCGAATCACCGTCAACCGAACCGAAGTTGCCCTGACCATCTACGAGCTGATAGCGCATGGAAAAGTCCTGAGCCAAACGGACCATGGTTTGGTAAACTGCCTGATCACCGTGGGGATGGTATTTGCCCAACACTTCTCCGACGACGCGGGCACTTTTTTTGTAGGCCGAACGGTAGGTCAGGCCCATTTCTTTCATGGCAAAAAGAATCCGTCGGTGAACCGGTTTCAGGCCATCGCGAACATCGGGAAGGGCTCGAGCGACGATAACACTCATGGCATAGTCCAGGTAGGAGCGCTCCATCTCCTCGATGATCTTGACCGGTTTGATCAAGCCATAGCTGGTTTTCTCGGTTTCCCAAGATTGGCCGACCTGACTCTCTTCGGTGGTTTCGACTGGTGGTTTCTTTTCCTCGTTGTCCATATTTTTTGTATTGTCCCGCTTAGCGGGACCTTCGCTACGCTACGGCTTTTTCTATCGCAGGAGAGATATCTTTTTTGCGGCTTAGTTTGGGTCCGATATCCAAAACGTTATTTACGGCTTGGCCGCCGAAGGCTTTTTGGGCCACTTCGGTTTCATCTTTGCCCAGGAGTAGAAGTTTGGTGTTGATTTTCAAGATATCTGAGATAGCCAAAAAGATCAAGGCGACACCCTCTTTTTCCTTGACGACGGCCATGGCTTTCAAGAGCTCATCCTTTCTCTTATCGATGACTTCTCCTTGTTCGACGGTTTCGATCTGGCCGATAAAGGTTTTTTTGGAGAACTCAAGAATTTTGTAATCGTTTTTGACAATTTGCTCTGGGGTTAATGAGCTGATATTGCTCTTGGCCTTGAAAATCTCTAGAGTCAGCCCATCGATGTCAGTAATGCCGGCAATTTTGGAAAGGTCAGTTACCGCAGATCGGTCTTTATCGGTGGTGGTTCCTGATTTTAGCCCGACCGTATCCGAGAGAACGGCACAGAGCATTAATTTTGCCAAATCCTGATTTATAGTCAGGTTGTATTGCTTGAATTTCAGGAAGACAATGGTCGTTGTCGAGCCGATGGGTAGGGCGGTAATTTTGATTGGATGGTTCAAATTTATGTTGAACTTATGGTGATCGACGATACCGGTAATCTGGTCTTGGGGTAAGTTGTTTAGACGCTGGTCGACCTCGTTGTGGTCTACCAGAACGATTTTGTCTTCGGTTTTAATATCGGTGGCGGTGATGAGGCGGGGTGGGGTGGCACCGAATTTTTTGAAGACGAATTCGGTTTCGGGATTGAACGGATCGGCGATGACGGCGACCGGGTTATCGATATCCCCTCTTAGATTTCTAAACTCTGCCACGGCCAGGGCAGAAACTACGGCGTCCAAATCAGGTTTTATGTGACCGATGATGTATGTAGTCATGTTTAATTAATTAAAGTAAATAATTTAATAATTCAAAGTTTAAACATCCAGATTCGCCAGTTTGGAGTGAGTTTGAATGAATTTTTTCCGGGGGGCAACTTCCTCCCCCATCAGAATCGAGAAGACCTCATCGGCACGGGCAGCATCTTCTACGATAACTTGTTTTAAGATTCGGGTGGCGGGGTTCATAGTCGTTTCCCAGAGCTGTTCGGGGTTCATTTCTCCCAAACCCTTGTAGCGCTGGATACCGACTTTTGCGCGAGTGGCACTATCCAAAGAGGTTAGATAATCTTCTTTGTCTTCGTCGGTATAAACATATTTCTCGACTTTGCCATGGGCGATTTTATATAGTGGCGGCATAGCCATGTATATATATCCCCCATCGATGGCTGGACGTAAATGCCTGAAGAAGAAAGTTAGCAGGAGAGTACTGATATGGGCGCCATCAACGTCGGCGTCGGTCATGATGACAATGCGGTGATAACGGAGCTTATCCGGATTGATAGTCTCCCCTATTCCGATACCGAGGGCGATGATGAGGTCTTTCAGTTCTTCGAACTCGACGATCTTGTCGAGGCGGGCTCGTTCGGTATTCAGAATTTTACCGCCGAGAGGCAAAATAGCTTGATGAGCCCGGTCTCTCCCCTGTTTGGCACTCCCGCCGGCTGAGTCACCCTCGACGATAAAGAGTTCGCTTTGGCTTGGGTCTTTGCTTTGGCAGTCGGCCAGCTTGCCCGGGAGAGTCATGCCCTCGAGGGCACCTTTTCGGACGATGGCGTCGCGGGCGGCGCGAGCCGCCTGGCGAGCTCTGGCAGCCAAGAGAACCTTGCCGATGATGGTCTTGGCGGTGGCGGGATGCTCCTCAAAGTAAGTTTCGAGTGCAGGTTTGACGACCTGATAGACGGCCGACTGAACCTCGGGGTTATTCAGCTTGGTTTTTGTCTGGGACTCGAACTGGATCTCGGAACTGGTCATCTTTATCCAGACGATGGCTGAGAGACCCTCCTTCAGGTCGTCGGGGGTGAGGCCGCTTTCGGTTTTCTTGCCTGCCTTGGTTTCGGCCAGATTGTTTTTGGTGATGTAATCCTTGATGACTTTGGTTAGGGCGGTCCGAAAACCGGTTAGGTGCGTTCCCCCATCGTGAGTGTTGATGGTGTTGGCATAGCTTTCGACGGTCTCGGAAAAGGCATCGGTATATTGCATGACAACTTCGACGCCGATGGGGTAGGCGTTTTCGGTGGCGGTACCCTGCATATGTATTTGTTCGTGAAGCGGCTTTTTGAGACGATTGGTGTGCGCCAGAAGCGACCTCAAGCCCGATTCAAAGAAAAAGTTGGTGTGTTTTCCGGTTTTCTCGTCAAAAAGGTGCATAAAGACGCCGGCAACCAGGTAAGCCCGCTCGCGGATGAGTTTTTTGATGTAAATAAAGTCAAATGCTGTAGATTTTTTGAAGATGACCGCATCAGGCTTGAAGATGGTAAAGGTCCCAGCGGTATTGTCTAAGAATGACTTGTGGTACTCGGGGATAATCTTGGCTGCCTGTTCCCGGGTGATCTCTTTGACGGGGAAATCGGGCTTGCCGATCTTGTAACTTTGAGTAAAAAACTTATTATCTCTTTTGATAACCACCTGCATAAAGCTTGACAGGGCATTGACCGCGGAAGCGCCGACGCCGTGGAGCCCACCCGAAGCCTGATAGGCTTGGCTTGAAAATTTCCCACCGGCGTGGAGCTTGGTCATGGCGAGCTCGAGGGCGGAGACTCCGGATGAATGTATATCAGTGGGAATACCCCGGCCGTCGTCGGAGACCGAGACCATACCGTTCTCATGCATCTGAACGAAGATGTTTTTGGCACAACCGGCAATGGCTTCGTCGAGGGAGTTGTCGAAGATCTCGATCAGGAGATGGTGGAGGCCTTTTTCGTCGGTGCTGCCGATGTACATACCGGGGCGTTTTCGGACCGGTTCGAGGCCTTCCAGAACGGTAATATCTTTGGCGGTGTAAGTATTGTTTGGCATAGGTGAACTTCGTTCACTACACGTAAGCGGGTTCATTTTAGGTCATGCGGGCGTCTCGTTCAAGTTGACTTTTTGATAATTCTTCCTGTTTGTAAGAAGAAATGGTCGAGGGCCAGTTTTGGATTGATGTTTCGGTCCAAATCAGAGAGACATTCCAGGGCAAGCGAAAGAATTTTGACCCTTTTGTTGGTTACCCGATTTCGATTCGCCAGATGAAGGTTGCTGATGATAAGGTTTATAAAGTCCTTGGGGTTATCCGATAGGATTTCGTCGCTATTTTTTAGGCACGTGGATGGGTTGTCGAGGCAAGCGACAAAGTCTTTTAGAAACTTGCCGTCGATGGTTTTTGGGGTTTTTTGGGTGAGGCTAATGACCTGGCAGCGACTGACGATTGTTTCCAAAAGAAGATGGTGATTGTGGGTGGTGATGATGAACTGTTCGTAGGGCTTGCTCTCCTCCAGGGTTTTGAGAAGAGCGTTTTGGCCGGCAGGGGTAACAAGATGCCCATCATGGATTAGAAAAACAGCCTGACTTTTGTCCGGATGGGAAAACTTGGCGCGGTCGATCAAGTATTTGATCGCCAGCAGACCAATACTGTCGTTTTCCGGTTTCACCTCTCCGACCAAGTTGCCTAGATAATAGTGATCAGTCAGGTATTGAGTGGTCAGACCCGGGTCGTCTGACTCGATTATTAGAGGTAACATTGGTCTTATTGGTCAAATTGGACAAATTTGGCGAGAGATAAAATATATTGTACATTTAAGTTATGGATCAGACTGCCCCTGGTAGCCCGTCGGGTACCAAGGATCTAATTACTGTTTTGGCTGAGAGTGGGAAGTTGACTGTCGATCAGGTGGCGAAGGCCCGAGTTGAGATGGTTAGCTCCGATAAATCCCAACTAGACGTTGTCCGTGGTTTGGGAGTAACGGATGAAGAGACTCTCTCCCGTGCCCAAGCGGCGGTTTGGGGAATACCCTACTTTGATCAAGGTAGTTTGGTTTTGTCACCCGATCTGCTGAATTTGGTCCCCAAATCAATTGCCGACGCTTACCGGGTGATTCCAGCTTTCTTAGACAAACAGGATAACTTGTTGACCGTCGTGATGAGTAATCCCCAGAACCTGACGGCGATCGACTTTTTGGAAAAGCGTTCAGGAATGAGAGTGATCGTTCAAATGACTTCAGAAACCAGACTTTCAACGCTGATCGATCAAAACTATGCCCAAAGCTTGATTGGAGAAGTAACTGAAGTATTGAAGAAAGGTGGAGAGGAGGAAGAGGAAGCCGGAGTGATTACGGCAGAGTCTATGGCGCAAATAATCAAGGAACCGAAGATTGTTGAGATCGTCAAGAAGGTTTTGGAGTATGCGATCAAGTTTCGGGCGACCGACGTTCATATCGAGCCGTTGGAAAATATCACTCGGATTCGCTATCGAATCGACGGCATACTGGAAGAAAGGTTGCGTTTGGATCGCCAGTACCATGCGGCCTTGGTATCGCGTATCAAGATCCTTTCCGGGATGAAAATCGATGAGAAGCGTCTGCCCCAGGACGGTCGTTTTGCTTTCAAGTCGGATCTTGGTGGGGTCGACTTGCGTATCAGTAGTTTGCCCACTGCTCATGGAGAGAAAGTGGTTATGCGTCTACTGCCCAAGAGCCAGAAGATACCCACCCTGCAAGAGTTGGGGCTAAGGGGGAAGGCCCTAAAGAATCTGGAGGAAGCGGTTTTGATCCCCCACGGCATAATCCTGATTACCGGGCCGACTGGTTCGGGCAAGACGACGACACTTTATTCGTTGATAAGTAAGATCAACACTCCGAAGGTGAACATCGTTACCTTGGAGGATCCGATCGAGTACGCCATGCCGGGGGTAAATCAGGTCCAGATCAATCCGCAGGCGGGATTAACTTTTGCTTCAGGATTACGTTCTTTTTTACGGCAGGATCCGAATATTATTATGGTGGGAGAGATCCGTGATGAAGAGACGGCAGAACTGGCTATCCAGGCTTCGTTGACGGGACATTTGGTTTTTTCTACTCTTCACACGAATTCAGCTGCCGGCGCGCTTCCTCGTTTGATCGATATGAAGTCAGAGCCGTTTCTTCTCGCCAGTTCGATGACGTCAATAGTGGCTCAGCGCGTACTCCGGCGGATTTGTGATGACTGCAAGATCGCCTATCTTCCTGATCCGGCGATAGTATCAGATATCAAGTCGGTCCTGGGTGAGTACTTCGATAGTTATATCAAGGGTAATTCGCAAAAAATAACTGAAGCTCAAAAACAGGGGGGTGAACTCCTGCTTTATAAGGGCAAGGGCTGCGTCCGGTGTGGTCAGACAGGCTATTTGGGCCGGATTGCCATTTTTGAGGTCTTGCCGGTTTCTTCAAATATTGCCAAACTAATTATGCAGCGCTCCGATGCCGCCAGTATCGAAAAACAGGCTGTCGTAGAAGGGATGATGTTGATGAAACAAGATGGTTATATCAAGATTCTCGAAGGAATTACTACCATCGAGGAAGTTTTGAGAGTCGCGCAAATCTAATGACCAAAATAAATGATTTGCTAAAGGCAGTTTTTGATTCGGGCTCTTCCGATTTACATTTAGTGGTTGGTTCACAGCCGTCGTTACGAACTCACGGACGACTGAGTTTTATTTCCAGCGAACCGGTTCTTGATGCGGCGACAACTAGCCAGATGGTGCTCGAGACAATGACCCCGGAGCAGAAGGAGCGTTTTTTGACCGAGAAAGAATGGGACTACTCTTATGCAATTCCCGGTGTGGCCCGTTTTCGTGTCAATGCTTATACTCAGAAAGGCTCGGTCGCCGGGGCCTTTCGTTTGATTCCGGAAATTGTTCCATCGATAGATGATCTGAAGCTGCCAACGATTTGTCATACTTTTGCCCAGCTGCACCAGGGATTTATATTGGTTACCGGTCCGACGAGTCAGGGCAAAAGCTCGACTTTGGCGGCCATTATCGAAGAAATCAATGTGACCAGAGCAGAACATATTATTACCATTGAAGACCCGGTAGAGTTTGTCTACCAAAACAAAAAATCGATTATTTCGCAGCGTGAAGTCGGTAATGACACCAAATCTTTTGCCAGAGCCCTAAGATCGAGTCTCCGCGAAGACCCAAATGTGGTTCTGGTTGGTGAAATGCGTGATCTGGAGACAATGTCCGCGGCGATGACGACGGCGGAAACGGGGCATCTGGTTTTTGCTACCCTGCATACCAACAGCGCATCGCAAACTGTTGATCGCGTGATCGACTCTTTTCCGGAGGAACAACAGGAGCAGATCAGATCTCAATTATCCACCTCTCTTGAAGCGGTATTTTCACAGAGACTGATTCCAACTAAGGACGGCAAGCGTATTGTCGCGGTTGAAGTCATGGTCAGTACCCCGGCGATAAAGAGTAATATCCGTGAAGGAAAGACCCATCAGATCGACAATGTCATCCAGACCAGCCAAGAAATGGGCATGATCTTGCTGGAGAGCAGTATCGCAAACTTGGTTAACCGTGGGGTGGTGGACAAAGATGTGGCCTACAAATATGCCAATCACCCGGCAGTTCTGGCCAGGCTCATCGGTGAAATCAAATGAAAAGGTTCAACTACCGGGTCATAGACGAGAGCAATAAACAGGTTGCCGGAGTGGTTGAAGCCAACAACTTGCCTCAGGCCGCCTCGATATTGCGTGGTAAGAAACTGACCATCGTCTCTCTTCGCGAGGTATCCGAAAGCGTTTTTGATGAGCTTTTTTCCTCGATCGGAAAACCAAAGTTCGAAGAGATTACCAACTTCACCCGTCAGTTGTCCACAATGATCGCTTCGGGATTACCCCTGGTTGACGCATTGAGAATTCTCAAAGATCAGAGCAAGCCCAAAATGGCGGTGATAATTGATAAAGTTCTGACAGAGGTCGAAGGAGGCTCTTCCTTGGGGTCGGCCTTGGAAAAGACCGAGGGGACTTTTAGTAATGTCTACATCGCGCTGGTAAAGGCAGGAGAGTCGGCCGGAGTTCTCGATGAGATCATGCGAAAAATGGCGGACACGCTCGACAAACAGCGCGAATTCCGGAATAAAACCAAGGGAGCCTTGATATACCCGGCGATCGTAATGATCGGGATGGTGGTGGTGGCGACGATCATGATGATCTTTGTCGTCCCGAAGATGACGCAGATGTATAAGGATTTTGGGGCGAAGCTACCGACACCCACCCTGATCCTCATCGGTATTTCTGACTTCATGGTCAATTATTGGTGGCTGCTATTTGGAGGTTTGGCGATCGGCCTTGTTTTTTTCCGGCGTTGGGCACGTTCCCAAGTTGGAGGACTGATAATAGAGCAGATGGTGTTTAAGATTCCGATTTGGGGGCCATTGCGAAAAGATATTACCCTGGCCGAGTTCGCCAGGACGATGGGACTGCTTTCTTCGGCGGCGATCCCGATTTTGGATGGTTTGCGCATTGTTTCAGAAACCCTTGGTAGTCAGATCTATGGGGATGAAATCAGGCGAGCGGCGGTGAAGGTAGAAAAAGGGACCACCCTGGCAGACGCGATCGCGAGCACTTCTGATTTTCCGCCGATCCTGTCGCAGATGATTGCAGTCGGTGAGCAAACCGGAAAAGTAGACGAGATTTTGTCTAAGCTGGCTGAGTTTTATGAATCTCAGTCGGAGTTGAAGGTGAAGGCATTAACGACGGCAATCGAACCGATCATCATGGTGTTTATGGGTATTGGGGTTGGGTTTCTGGTCATGGCGGTGATCCTGCCGATTTACAATTTGACAAACCAGTTCTAAAAACTCTACAGTGGAGTGAGAGACAAATATTACTAGTTGTCTATATAAAATGAGAAAGTTGTCCCAGGGTTTTACCCTGATCGAGCTATTAATCGTGATCGGTGTTTTGGGTATCCTTGCCTCCGGGCTTCTCGCCGCCGTTGACCCTTTTGAACAGCTGAAGAAGGCTCGTGACGCGAACAACAGAAACGCATCCGTTGAAACCTTGAATGCTCTGACGCGTTATTATGCCACTCACGGTGTCTTGCCCTGGCAGTCGACGGTGGTCACTTGTATCACCGGCGGTGTCGGTGCGGTCTTCGACCCTCTTCGTGTGTCGGAGTCTGGTTATCCTCACGCGGTGGTGAAGATAGCAAATACGACTAGTACCGACTATACCGCAGCGGTTAATGGTTGTATCACCGATTCTGTTTTGGCTGATGGTGAGCTCAAGAGCGCGTTCTTTTCAGGGTTATCGACGACACTTTACCTTGGCTCCGGGTCCAATACAACGGCGATTGTCTGTTATGCGCCTGAAGGCAAGGCGCTTCGTAACGACACGGTAGCAGTTCAATGGAGTATCAACGCGGCAGGCAATTCAGTAGCTGTTGGCTGTACTACTGCCCAGAAGGATGCAGGGGAATGTTTGCAGTGCTTCGAATAGACTGCTTTGGCGGGGTTTGATGTTATATTAGTGGGGTGGCAGTGATAATCCTATTTGTCTTTATTTTCGGCTTAGTTTGGGGGTCATTTCTGAATGTGGTGATCTACAGGACGACTCATGGCACCTCTCCCCTTTCGGGTAGGTCAGTTTGTCCCAAATGCAAAAGGACAATTTCCTGGAAACACAATATTCCTCTAATCTCCTTTTTTCTACTGCACGGAAAATGTGCGAATTGTAAAACAAGAATAAGTTGGCAGTATCCGATAGTCGAGTTCATGACCGGAATCTTATTTGTTTGGTGGTATCTGATGGGTAAGAGTTTTTTTCTGCTTTGGGGACAGCCATGGAACTACGTCCAGCCCGTCTTTTGGCTGATCATTGGGATGTTGCTTTTGGTGATTTTTATTGCCGACCTGAGGTTCGGATTGATCCCCGACCAAGTGAACATATCTTTATTTGTATTGGCACTGGGTTATCGCTTGGGCCTGGTCAGCACAAATCAGATGCAGAGCCCAGACCTGGTCACCGCGGTGATCTCGGGTTTGGTGCTGACGGCGTTCTTTTACGGTCTGTGGTATTTCACGAAGGGGCGGGGCTTTGGTTTTGGAGACGTCAAGCTGGCGCCATCCCTTGGTTTGCTCCTGGGTTGGCCGCGGACTCTAACCGGGATGTTTATTGCTTTCTTGACCGGCGCGATACTGGCGGTCTTTTTGTTGCTCCTTGGAAAAAAGAAGTTCGGACAGACCATTCCATTCGGACCATTTTTGGTCTGGGGTACAGTCGCGGCTTTACTCTGGGGGCAGCAGCTCTGGTCTTGGTATTGGGGATTGATATAATGAGTTTAATGCAACATGGCGCCATGCCTGCCGGCAGGCAGGGCTTCACCCTGATGGAGTTATTGATCGTAGTGGCGATCATGCTTATTTTGGCCACTGTGGGTTTTTCTAATTTTATTTTCAGCTTGAAGAAGTCTCATGACGCCCGAAGGAAGAGCGACTTGGCGACCATTGTCAGAGGATTGGAGGCTTTTGCGACCGACCGGGGCGACTATCCAAATGACGATGGTGCCGGGAAGATGAAGGCGTGCGATTACATCGATACCGGTTTGGATTACTGTGACTTTGGAGACCCGATGGCGGCATTTTTTCAGGGCGCATTAGTCACCTATTTGGCGAAGATGCCAAACGACCCTGTCAATGGGCAGACCTATTATTATGAAAAGACGAATGCGGGTTACAAACTTTTTGCGGCGTTGGAAAATACCGCCGATCCAAACTATTTGGAAGTAGCGGCCTCGTGTGGTGATGTAAACTGTAATTACACCGTTAGTCAAGCAGGTGTTGAATGATGAAAAATAAAGCCACACCAAAAGCTATGCATTTTGACGGGCAGGGCTTTACCTTAATTGAGTTGGTTGTCGTGATAGCGATCATCGCCACCCTCACTGGTTTGGCGGCTTTTAACTTCGGTCAGGCCAGGTCCAGAGCCCGTGATGTCCAAAGGAAGAGCGAGTTGAGACAAATCCAAAACGCACTCGAGCTTTATAAAAACGACCAGTTCCCGCAGTCGTATCCCGATAATGCCATCGGCCTTTCCGCCGCGTTGGTGAGTGCATATATGGAGAGACTACCGGTTGACCCGAAAGAGAAGGTCGAGGACGGAACCTGGTTTGATTATGGGTACAATCGGACCTCCCAGTTGACTTATGCCCTTCAAACCTGTTTGGAAAATACCAGTGATCCAGACAAGCTGACTCCGGTAGTGACTTGCGGAGCCGGAAATGCCGGTTATATCTATCAATTAACACAACCCTGAAAATGGAAAAAATGAAAAACAAAGCCACACCAAAAGCTATGCATTTAGGCGGGCGGGGCTTTACGTTACTCGAGCTACTGGTCGTGATCGGAATCATCGCTATCCTGGTCAGTTTTTCGGCGGTTTCGTATAACGCGGCTCAGGTGAGAACTCGCGATACCCGGAGAAAAGTCGACCTAAACGCGATGAGAGATGCCCTGGAACAGTATTATTCTGCCACCAGTTTCGTTTACCCCACCACTTGTGACGCCGCCGATATTAACTTGAAGGGAAGCTGGCCGAACGATCCGGGGACTTATACTTATACCCAGACCTGTACTGCTACAACGTACTGTATTTGTGCACAAATGGAAACCGGCAGTGGCGGTAATTCAACTAATAGCAGTTGTACTTGGGGCAGTGGGGCTTATTTCTGTGTAGCAAATCTGCAATGAAGAACAAGGTGGATTCGTCAACCTCACCACGTCGCCCCGCAATGCAGGACTCCGGTTTTTCCTTTATTGAACTATTGGTTTCAGTCACCATAATGGCAGTCATGATGGCGGCGGCGGTCGTTTCATATTCAAATACCAACCAAAGAAGCCGCGACGCCAGACGTCAGGCGGATGTGCAAACGATTCGTTCTGCTTTGGAGATCTGCCGTTCAAATACCGGTATCTATCCCGCGTCAATTGCCGGAACAGTGACCTGCTCAGATGCGACGGTCACGCTTTCGGCGACCCCGACCGACCCCCAAACGGGAAACGCCTATCCCTACTCGCGTCCGACCACGACAACCTACTCCCTCTCCTGTACCCTGGAGCTGGCCGGAAGCTGCTCATACACGCAACCATGAAACCCGCCTGCAACGTTATGCGTACCCGCCTGCATCGTCAAGCGAAGCTTTTCGGGCAGGGCATTTCGGGCAGGGGCTTCACCATGATCGAACTGCTGATCACCTCGACAATTATTATTGTGCTTTCGGGGACGTCGCTGGTCACCTTTTTGAATTATCGGGAACGAAGATCGACAAACGACGACGCCAGTGCCGTGGCCGATTGGCTGCGAACGATTCAGATCAAGGCAACTGCGGTTGAGATTCCTCCAGGCTGCACGAATGTGACCAACTACGTTGTGGGTTTTTCCGGTGCCGATCTAACAGTATCGGCAACTTGCCCGGGGGTCGGTTCTGTGCCAATTCCCAATCTTTCTTTAACCTTGGCTAATAGTGTTTTTCAAAGCGCTGGGGGCACCACTTTTGACAGCAGAACTATTTCGGCCACGCCTGCGACTGTGAATATTTGCGGATATAAATACCTGTTTGCCGTGACAATTTATCAAGCGGCAAATGTCAGTCGCCCGGTCTATGCCGGTCCCTGCTAAACTGAATTATGATTAGTAGGATGAAGGGCCACGCCGCAAGCTGCGCATGCAGGCGGGCGGGTCAACTGATGATCGAGATCTTGGTGGGACTTGGGGTAATCACGACGGCATTGGTGATGAGTCTGACGGTAATAACGCATGCTACCAAGCTGGCAATGGCTTCGAGGAACAAGTTGGAGGCGACGAAATATATCGAAAAAGTACTTGAGGCCTACAGAAATACCAGGGACCTGGACAAGGAGACTTTTTTTGCCAGCGAGACGTGCAACGACCCCTGCGGAACTTTCGGAATCAACGATATGTATTCTTGCCAGATGACTTGCACTTTTTCACCTGCAGGAGCCTCAACCAGGGTCGATGTCACCGTGACAATGTCTTGGATAGTTGGTTCAGACACAGTTTCAAGTTCAATTCCGACGGTGCTAACTCTTTACGACTTATGAGAGGCTTTACCTTGATCGAGCTAATGGTGGCGGTAGGAATTATCGCGATATTAGCGGGGACAGGGGCGGCAATTTTTTCCCGTTCTCTGCGGGGGACCTCACAGATCGAGATTCGGAGAACCCTGGATGACCGATCCAGGCTGATCACCAGTGGTCTTGGACGTTTTTTCCGGGAAGGTGTAGCTATTTCGCTCGATGGTCAATCCCGTAACGCCTGTCTAACTGCAGGGTCCCTTAATGGCGATTCCCTGGTGATTGAGGCGATCGATGAACTACTTTCAACCATTTCCGAGAGTGGCGGCCAGATCTCTTCGGTTTCTGCCGAAACGGTCGTCATCAACCCGGAAGGTGTCACGGTGATCCACAAACCCGGTTTGGGGTATTACTTCAGCTGGTATTGTTCTTTGGGTGTACCGGACCGGCTGGTGATGCAGTTTAATGCAACCTCGACGAGCCAGCAAGGAGACTCCATTGTGAACAACGACTATATTATTGAGGTGACGATGCGCAATAGTGGTCAATGACATTTTTGATGCTAGAATAAATTTATGACGGGCAAGTCGATGAAAGGTCAAGCTGCGCTAATCTTGATCATGATCATGGCGGTGGTGGGAGCCGTTTCGGTGGGTGTGGCCAGCCGGTCTGTTGAGAACCTGAGAAGCCAGGGCATCGAAAACGTCAGCAGCCAGTCATTCAAGGCGGCGGAAGCGGCTCTGGAAGTGGCTTTGAACACCAAGGCGGATGTTCCGCCAACCTTACTGCCCGGCGGCGGTAGTTTTTCGGCAACCTATGATGCCTCAGAGTCTGTCAACGGTTTTGTTGCGGACGCAGTTGATGAGGGAGACGTGGTCCAGGCCTCTTTGGTTGGAGCCCTCGGGATAACGGCCCTGAATCTATACTGGAACACCAATACGGCGATAATGGTTAGCATTCTCTTTGGAGATGCGGCAAGCGGGTATTCGGTAAGCTACTATACCGCTGATCCTGACAGTGGCCGGTCGGTAACCAATGAGTTTGAAACCACAGTCGATTCTCCGATCACTTACACGGAGGGAAGTTATACTTTTAAGACGGTATCTTTTGACAACAAGCTGACCGTTCCCATCAACTTGGCCGCTCCCCAAACGCCGGTGTTGGTCAGGGTGAAGACGCTGTATGCAAAGACCTCGGTCGGGCTTGAACCGGTGGGTGGTACTTTGGCCGGTGGTCAAACGGTTTCGATTAATGCCGTGGGGACGGTCGAAAACAACGTTGTGACAAATCTGACTTTTTCGAAAACTTCAGACAGAGTACCGGTAATTTTTGACAACGTTTTGTATACCAATGGTAGTTTGACACAATAAGACCTATGCCTGCCTTTTTTGGACTAGATATCGGAAGCAGTTCGATCAAATTAATTGAACTTTCGGGGAGGAACGTTTCTCTTGCGGCCATTGCTCCAAATCCAACCGGAAAGGTGGGCGTCGACTTGGTTCCCGCCGACCAGAGCAGTCTGGTGGATGCTGTCCGTGGAATGCTTTCCATAAATAAAGTAAAGAAGCATCGGGTGGTAGTTTCGATTCCCGAGCAACTGGTTTTCACCAAGGTGATGAGCTTCCCGGTAATGTCTTCTCCTGAACTGGCGACGGCAATCAGATGGGAAGCAGAACAAGTGATCCCCTACCCGATTGATAAATTGGAGTTATCCTGGGTTGTGCTTTTTAGACCAAAGACCAATCTGGGTACCGAAAAGATGAGGGTTTTGGTCGTAGCTGTTCCGAGCAAGATTTCCAGTGCCTATGTGAACTTTATGGACCTACTTGGTTTGGAGGTAGATCGGGTTGAGAATGAAATAGTTTCTTTGGTGAGGAGCCTCATTATCGCGAGAAAGGTTGCCGGTGTTAGCCTGGCGGTTGATATCGGTTTTTCCAACACCAGGATGGTTGTGGCAGATCCGTCGGTGATTTATACCAACTACCTTTCTTCTTTGGGCGGGATGGCCTTTACCAGGATTATTGCCGACTCCTTTAGGTTGGCTATAAACCAGGCGGAGGAGTATAAGAGGGTCTATGGTCTGGAAAAAGCACAATTTGAGGGCAAGCTCTATACGGCAATGGAGCCGGTCTTGTCAGGATTGATCGGTGACATCAAGAAGGTGGTCGCGAGTTATCTGTCTGCCTATCCCGAGAGGAAGATCGATCGACTGATACTGGCCGGTGGCGGGGCCTACCTCAAGGGCTTGGTGCCGGTCTTGACGGAACAAACCGGTCTGGAAGTGGCTATCGGGAATGCCTTCGAGGGTTTTAATGTGTCCGAGAGTATTAGAAACCTGGGACCGGTCTATGCCGTAGCCACGGGATTAGCGAGCGAGGAGGAGTAATGAAGATAAATATTGTTCGTCAAGATACCCTGAAGTTTCGACAGGCCCAAAGAATCAGACAGATCAATGCGATTGTTACCTTCGGAAGCTTGACCTTTTTTGTTCTATCGGTCATCTTTATGTCAGGTCAGTTCGTCTATCTCGGATTTCGATCAAGTTCATTAACCGAGTCGTTAAAGACGCTTCAGGGCCTCTATTCCTCGCGGAGTCGCGACGTGGCGGAGTACCTGGCTGTCAAACAAATTATCGAAACTGCGGATTTGATCCAAAGCAAAAGATTTAAGTACAAAATTTTTTTGGACGGAGTATATAAACTGTTACCCAGCAGGGCAAAGTTATCGGCGGTAGATTTTGGTCAAACTGGAATTATCTCGGTTTCGGTTAGACTGCCTTCCCTGGCTGACTATGACCTTCTGATCAGCAATATTGACGGCAGCAAGAGTGATCAAAATTTTCTTTTTTCAGCGATAGCTCAAAAAGCGCTCCAAAGGGAAAAAACCGGCTCATATCTGATAATATTAGAACTAAAGATAAAGTAATGGCAACAGTTCAACTCGGAACAGAAAAGGTTTTTGGTTTCGTCATACCGGTTGGATCAAACGGCGAGTTGATAAAACAGTCGATCGTGGCAGTAATGACCGCCTTGTTTCTGGTGACCGTCCTTTTCCTTTTTGTATTTCCTCGTTTTGCCGACCTGGTGACTGCTTCAAAAAAGGTTTCTGATCTCGAAGCGGCAAATAACAACTTGGCCAAGACCCTGGACGCCTTGGACAGTTTCAAGCAAAATGTGAACGATTTGGCCCGCGAAAGCGTCTACTTGGCGATTCCAAACAAGTTTGATCCCGGCTACATTCTCTTGTCGCTTCGAAAATTAGCTTCTGAAAATCAGGTAAATCTGGTGACATATAACTTGGCCGGCGGGGAGCTGAAGGAGACTATCGTGAAGAACGTCGGAGCGGCGATCCCCCACTCGGTGAGACTGGAAATTTCCGGTTCGCCCCTGAATTTGATCAATTTTGTTGATACTCTTGACCGGTACTTACCGATTGCTTCGGTTTCGGAACTTTTAATTTCAGAAATCTCCAAAGTGATTCTTAGCGGGGCGTCCGATTCAAAACTTTCGATGAGTCTGAACTTTTATCATATGCCGCTTTCGATTGTCACGGCCGATTCTCTGTCAGGAAAATTTTTGACACAAAGGGATTTGGATAATATTAACTCGCTTTCGAGTTATAAACGTTTGGGGACCTTCTCTTCGGGAGGAGTTCCGGCAGGAGTCGGAAAGGAAAACCTATTCGGTCTTTAGTTCCTCAGAAATGGTGCGGTTGCCCTCATCAACGACATCGATGTTGACGCGGACACCTTTTTTGATAGCAACAATACGGCCGATTTGACGGATCGCCTTAATGACCTTGCCTGACTTACCAATTACACGACCCATGTCTTCGGGATTTACCTTGATAGATAGACTGATGAGGCCGTTTTCTTCGGTTTCGTTGATGACAACATCTTCCGGATGATTAACGATATTGGGAACAATGTACTCGAGGAGTTGTTTCATTTTGTTTTGGCTACCAGACTTTTGACGGTATCGGTAGGTTGGGCCCCTTTCGTGAGCCATGATCGATAAAGATCCTTATTGATCTTGAACTGATCGGCCGGGGCGTGGGGATCATATGAACCGAGGTGTTCGATGATATTGCCGGTGAGTTTTTCGCGGTCTTCGGCGACCACGACGCGATACTGACGGTGGTTGATCTTGCCGATGGGTGATAGTTTGATTTTGAGCATATTGCTGTCTATTTTACCACACCTGCCTGCCGGCAGGCGGGAACTATGATTCCAGGGCTTTTTGGGCGGCCTGTTGTTCGGCCTCTTGTTTGCTCCTCCCCTTTCCCCTGCCGGTTTCCTTATCTTCGACGTGGACTGCAACTTCAAAGGTTTTGCTGTGATCAGGTCCTTGTTCGCTAATGACTTTGTAAACCGGTGAGATCAAGCCCCGGCTTTGGATTTTCTCCTGGTAGAGAGATTTGGGGTCTTTGAGTTCTTTCTGGGATAGTATCTCCTTGGCCTTGGGGAGGATGAATTTGGCAATAAAGTGGCCGGCATGTTCGAATCCGCCGTCCTTAAAAATGGCACCAATAAGTGCCTCAAGAGAATTTTCGAGTAGGGACGGGTTTTCCCGGCCCCCGCCCATGGCTTCGCCCTTGCTCATGTGCAGTTCTTCTCCCAGCTGGATGTCTACAGCGACTTTGGAAAGTGATTCGGTTCTGACAATCGCACTTCTGGCTGCGGTCAGGAAACCTTCGGGGTCGTTGGGCCTATTTTCGTAAAGGAAATTGGTGATAAACAGCTCGAGAACGGCGTCTCCCAGGAACTCCAGCCGTTCGTTGCTTTCTTTGACTCCTTGTTCATTCAGACTACTACGGTGAGTCAGGGCGGTGGTAAGGAGAGCCTGATTTTTGAAGGAATAGCCGATCCTACTTTGGAAAACGGTGGGGTTATTTGGATTCATTGGTGTCATGTTTCTCGGTTGGTAAGTTTTAGTGCTGCCGCCAGAGCGCCGTTGACGAAGCTGCTGCTGCTGCCTCCGCCGTAGCGTTTGGCGATCTCAACGGCTTCGTCGAGGACCACTTTGGTAGGAACATCAGCCTTATATAGCAGTTCGTAGACAGCCAGGCGCAAGACGGACAGGTCAACCCGATTGATTTGGGAGAGCGGCCACTCCGGGGCGCATTTTTTGATGATTTCATCGATCTCGTCCTGATGACTGATGGTGTTGGTAGCCAGGTCGTTGTCAACCACCTGATCAAGAAAAGATCTGGCAAAGATCTGTTTGAATGCCTTTATTCGGTTCAGATGACGCGGATCGGCAGCGGTTTTCACTTAAGGAACGAGCTAATTATTTGTGGCAGTTCGAACAGATGAAGTGGGTGAGTTTTGGTTGACCACAGTTCTTGCATTTGATGTATTTTAGCGCCTCAACTTTGATCTGAGATCGCCTCTTGCCCTGTCTTCTGGTGGAAAGTTTGCGTTTTGGTGTTGCGGCCATGGGGCTATTTTACCAAGTGATGAGTCTGTTGGCAATGACACCAGCCTCTGTTTCGTTTTGCTCGACCATTTTTTTGGCAAGGACCCTGGCCTTACGGAAGAGATTTTTGTTCCAGAAATTTTTTAGCCGGACCGGTAGCCAGCCATGCTGTTTGGTGCCAAAGAGTTCGCCGGAACCGCGAAGGCGGAGGTCCATTTTGGAAAGAATTAGTCCCGAGTGATATTTTTCCAGCAACCGGAGACGATCTTCTTCTTCCTGCTCGTCGCTACCCGGTATCAATAAGCAGTAGCTTTGACGGGCTCCCCTGCCCACCCGACCCCGGAGTTGGTGGAGCGAGGCCAGGCCGAAACGTTCGGCGGAATGGACAATGATGACGTCGGCTTCGGGAATGTCGATGCCCACCTCGATGATGGTGGTGGAGACCAGGATACCGCCGGTCTCTTTTTTGAAGGCGGAGACGGCGGCCTCGATCTTTTCAGGTTTCATTTGACCGTGAATCAGACCAACCCCCGTCAGCTTTCCGTATTTCTTTTGATACTCCAAAAAGGTTTTCTCGACGCTTTCAGCAATGATTTTGTCCGAGTGATGGATCAGGGGAGTGACAACAAAGATTTTACTGCCCGAACGGATTTGTTCTTCGATCCAGTTTTGGCTGTTCTTGTAGCGACTGGGAGTGACAATCCAAGTTTTAACCGGCAGACGATTTTTCGGTTTTTGTTTGAGAGTGGTGACCGCGACCTCTCCGAAGAGGCCCAGAGCGAGAGTTCTCGGGATAGGAGTGGCCGTAAGATTGAATAAGTGGGGTGACGGGTCACGGAGGGTTAGCTTTTGTCTTTGTTCGACGCCGAATTTGTGTTGCTCGTCGATAACAACGACGGCAAGGGGGAAAGGCAGTTTTTGGGGCAGTTGGGTGAGGAGTGCGTGTGTGCCGATGAAGACGGCAGGTTTCCCAGGGAGATGGCGAAGAGGTTTTTTTGCGGTTACCTCCACAACTTGTTCTTTGGAAAGTCCTAGTTTTAGAAATGATTGATAGTGTTGGGCAGCCAGTATTTCAGTCGGGGCCAGTAAACAAAGCGAGTTGCCGGCGGCGATAGTCACAGCGGCGTAAAAGTAGACAACCACGGTTTTTCCCGAACCGGTCTCCCCCTGAATTAGCCGATGGGTGAGGTGATTTTTGGACAGATCCTCGTAACCGTTCTCGACGGCCTTGACCTGCCCCTTGGTAAGCTCGAAGGGTAAGGTGCCCAGCAAATTATTATGGAGTTTTCGATCGAGGGCAATAACGGGCGCGGGGGGCAGTCTGGCAAACTCAATTTGGTTACTCAGATTGATCGCCAAGTGGTGGTTGAAGGCAAGTCGTTCATCGGCCTTTAATTGATCGGTCATCCCTTTGGGGAAATGAATATTCGTAAGACTTTCCTGGTAGCTTACCAGATTGTTTTCTTTGACCAGACGGGCAGACAGGGGATCTTTGATCTGTGATCGGGTAAGGGCCAGGTGGACTTTTTGACGAAGGAAACGTGAGGTTAGTCTGGAAGTCAATGGATAAATCGGGACCAGACCGTGAGTATGTAGGGAGACCGCCCCTTTCGGCTCGATGATCGGGGCAACCAGTGTCAGTGACTCGCCCCAAAACGAAGTTTTTCCGGCGACAAGGTAGGTTTGCCCGGGGCAAATGACGCGGGCAATATAGGGGGTATTAAACCAGGTGAGTTTGATCTTTCCGGTTTTATCACTCGCGATTGCCTGAATAATAAGTTTGCCGGTGCGGCTGACGAATCGGTTTGGTTCACCGATAGTGGCGACGAAGCTGACGTCTTTTTTTTCGGTCAGATCCTTGATTGGGGTGTGGATCCGATAGTCCAGATAACGGCTGGGATAGTGATGGAGGAGGTCTCGAAGAGAATGAAGGTCAAGACGGGCGAGAGTCTTTTGGAAAGCAGGTCCAATGCCCGGAATCAGGTCAAGGGTATCTTCGGGCAGGAGTTTGTTACTGGCCATAGAATAAGGGAGCCAGTGAGGAAACGACCAGAATGAGGGATCCGATAAAAATCAGGATGGTGAAGAGTTTGCGTTTTCTTTTGGAGAACAACATTAGTTTGATTATATTCCAGCCAATAGTTAAGCGCCAGCGGACTGTATGGTTTAAGATATACTCAATGGCTGATAGTAGATACCGGAGAAAGAAATTTCGGTTTCCTAGTTTGACAAAGCTCAGTTTGGGAATCAACTGGGGAAAGTGGTTGTTTGGTCTGGTGGTGACGGGGTCGGTATTGTTTGCCGGATTGGTTTTTTGGTTTTCCAGGGATCTGCCCGATCCCAATAAAGTAGTTCGGTATACGGGTTTTTCGTCGGTGATTTTGGATAGAACGGGTAAAGAAGTTTTGTACGACCTTTTTGTAGACCAAAATCGTAAATTCACTCCGATTTCAGACGTACCCGTCTATCTGAAAAACGCCACCATTTCGATCGAGGACAAGGATTTTTACAAACACGTAGGATTCGACCCCCTGGCGTTTATCCGTATCGCCAAGAATCTGATTGTTCAGCAACGCTTGATCGGAGGATCGACCCTAACCCAGCAGCTGGTAAAAAACGTCCTTTTGACCAATGAAAGAACGATTACCAGAAAAGTTCGGGAATTTGTCCTGGCCCTGCGAATTGAAAGAAGGTTTACCAAAGATGAGATTCTGCAGATGTACCTTAATGAAGCCCCTTATGGTGGCAATGCCCGAGGTGTGGCTAGTGCGGCTCAGATGTATTTCGGCAAGGATGTGCGCGATCTTGATTTGGTAGAAAGTGTCATTATTGCCGGCATTCCTCAGGCGCCTTCCCGCTACTCGCCCTTACTTTCCAGTAACTCCAAGGCCTATGTCACCAGATCCCGAGAAGTGGCCAGGAGGATGCGTGAAGACGACTACATTGATGCAACGATGGAAAAACAGGTCGTTGATGCTCTGGACAAGGTTGAGTTCAAGCCAAGCGCCACCAGTTTACAGGCGGGCCACTTTGTCATGCATGTCAGAGGGCAGTTGGATGACCTTTTCGGTCCGGGAATTATGGATGCGGGAGGGTTAAAGGTGACGACGACACTGGACCTGCCGCTCCAGAAAGCGGCCGAGAAAATTGTGGCCGAAGAAATTGCCAAAGTGGAAAAGTCACTACTGATCAGTAATGGTGCCAGTGTGATTATTAACCCCAATAATGGTGAAATTCTGTCGATGGTTGGTTCCAGAGGATATTTTGACGAGGACATTGACGGTCAGGTTAATGTAGTCACACGATTGAGACAGCCCGGCTCATCGATCAAACCGTTGGTTTATGCGACTGCCTTTGCTAAGGGATTTACCCCGGCGACGATGCTTATGGATGTGGTGACCGAGTTTCCCGGAAAAGATGCCGCGACTCCCTACAACCCCCGCAATTATGACGGAAAAGAACGAGGGGCAGTGAGGCTTCGGGAAGCCTTGGGAAGTTCTCTGAATGTTCCCGCCGTAAAACTACTGGCGCTAACCGGGGTGCGCGATGTTCTGGCGCAGGGGGCCAAGATGGGGATCGATAGCCTGGACCCCTCGACAGAAACCCAGCTTCGGTTGGGTTTGTCGATGGCCTTGGGCGGCGGTGAGATCCGCCTTCTGGACCTGGTCGCAGCTTACGCGGCATTTGCCAACGGAGGCATGAAAGTTGTGCCTGTGGCAATCCTTAAGGTTGAGGACAGGAACGGGAAGGTTCTTCTGGAAAACAGGGCCATTTCATCGGAACGGGTACTGGACGAAAGGGTGGCCTTCTTGATCAACAATGTCCTTTCGGATAATACTGCCCGCCTGCTCACCTTTGCCCCGAACTCTTATCTGAATCTTGGAAGCCGGGCGGTAGCGGTGAAGACCGGAACCACCAACGATCAAAAAGATAACTGGACTTTGGGCTGGACCAGGGACGCGGTCGTTGGTGTTTGGGTTGGCAATAACAACAATAGTCAGATGAGGAATGTGGCCAGTGGTGTTTCGGGGGCGGCACCAATTTGGCGGAGAGAAATCCTTGAAGTCCTTAGTAAGACCCCCGATCGTCCCTGGGACGTTCCCAAGGGGGTTTCTCAGGTGGAGGTCGATAAGATCAGCGGGTTCCCCGTGCATGATGGATTTGAAAGTTACAAAGAGTGGTTTATTGACGGAACACTACCCTCCGGTGAAGACCCAATCCACAAGATGACCCCTGTTTGCAAGAGTCAATCTGACAAGTTGGCTAATGCCGCTCAAGTGGCGGCGGGAAACTTTGACTGGAAAGAGGTAATTGTGGCACGCGAGAAAGACTCTTTGACAGATAGGGATTTGTGGCAAAAGGCAATTGACGGCTGGATAGCGACAAAGTCGGCAGACACGAGATTTAGAGTACCGACGGAGTTCTGTGAAGGCAATAGTTCGATCAGTGTCAATATTACCAATCCGACCTCCCACACTCGCTACGACGGCGGCGATCTGGAGGTTAGGTTTGATGTTTTTTCGGATAAAGAGGTTGAGTGGGCCGATTTGTATTTGGACGGAACCATGGAGCAGAGATTTGGTTCACTTCCCCACCGGAAGTCGTTTCACGGTTTAATGACGGGAAATCATTTTGTTTCGGTGACGGTGCACAATTCTGATGGTCAAGAAGCCAGTCAAACTACGGATTTTGCGATCAACCAGGATTGGGCAGAACCGACTCCGGAACCGATTCCGACCCCCCCCTTTTCCCCAACAATTTGAGTTTTTCCCGAATTTTGGTCACTTCACTTTCGGAAAGGTTTCTCTTTGGATCGTTGAAGTGAACTGTAAAAGTGTGCTTATTTTTCAAAGAATCCTTGTAACCAACTTTATTGACGAGGGCGCTTTCTTGTTTAATTAATTGAATTAGTTCGGAAATATGCCGGTCCGATTGTATGGTGATATCTTCGATCAGATCCGGGTAGTCCGAGATCGGGGTATAGCTGAAATCGGTATTGGCCAAATCGGAAATTGATTGGAAGTCGAGGTTGGTCAAGTAAATATCATCATTGAGACTGAAGGCCGTTCTGATACCCTGTTTGATCGCGCCAAAAATGCCGATAAAGTGTTTCCCTGAATAGATCTCGGCCGTCTGGTTCTTTTGCCATGGTCCTTCGTTCCCTTCCACGGACGCGAAGCTGATATTGGGAATGTGAAGCATACCAAAGAGGGCTTCCAGGTAACCCTTGGAGTGCCGGTAACTGATGCCTTGGGTCGCCATACACAAAATCGATCTTTCTTCTGGCAAACCCGACAACATCTTCGCAGTTTGGTCGGGCAGGTATATATTTGAGAGTTCGAAAATGCGGATCGGCAGGTTGACCTTCCCCTGGTTGTGCTCCAGGTCCATCAAAAGGCTGGGAATCAGGCTACAGCGCATGAACCCGAACTCTTTTGCAAGTGGATTTGTCAGAGGGATGGAGTGATCTGTGTCCAAGTTTGCTTTTTGGAAAATATCCCGGCTGACCAGGGAGTAGTTGAATATTTCGGTAAAACCCAAGTCAGCAAGATATCTTTTGACGGCGTATTCCCAGTCCAGCAAGGGATCTGTGGCAACCGAAAGATTGGCAGTGACGGGAAGTTTGCCTTCCAACCTGAAGTAGCCATAAATTCGGGCAACCTCCTCAGCCAGGTCTTCGGGAATAGAAATGTCGTGGAGTCTCCAGGTGGGGACAGAGGCTGCAAGCGAACTCGCCGAGATTTTTTTTATTCCAAAACCAAGGTTTTTGAGGATTCCAGTAACTGTTTTGAAATCGAAATCATATCCAATCAAGCGATTGAGCCACTTGATGTCAAGTTTGACAGTTTTGGCTTGCGGTTTTTGGAAATAAAGGTCGATTGATTCTCCAGCAACCTTTGCCCGGGCATGTTTTACCAGGAGTCTGACTCCCTCTATCAGTGTTGGGATCACTAATTTTGTATCGGGTTGTTTCTCGAAAATCTGGGCAGCGAGGGTCCTCTCCTGAGTATAAAGCGAGGTGCGTCTGATTTTTTTGGGCTGATATGTTTGGACAAACAGAACAGCTTTTTGGGTTTTTTCATCCACCTCGGACAACTTTCCGCCCATAATGCCACAAAGATCGATCAGTCTACCCTCGCCGTCTTCGATAACAATGTCACCCCCGAGTAACTTGTGGATTTTGCCGTCAAGAGTGGTGAGCTTCTCCCCTGCCCTACTTTCCCGAAGAATCATTTTGTGGCCCTTGATTTTGTCATAGTCAAAAATGTGAACCGGTTGGCCGAAACAAAGAGTCAGGTAATTGGTGATATCAATAAGATTGTTGAGGGTGCGGACCCCGGACAGTTCGAGATCTTCTTTCATTTCGGTTGGCGCGTCGGCCACGATGAGATCGGACAAAACGATGGCCGCAAATCGTGGAATGAGAGCCTCGTCCTTTATTTCGACAATAAGGGGCAGTTTGACAGCGGTTCTTTCGGGTAGGTCGGTGGCCTTGATGTCGTAAGGACTGTTGTTTAATTTTGCTTTGATTCCGAACAGAGGCAGAATCGCGGCCGCTTCTCGGGCGACACCAAAGGCGCAGGCGGTATCGACGCGATTGGTGATGGCTTCGATGTCATAGACGCTGTTTCCGTTCTTGTGATGAAGGCGGTCGACCGAGGGTCCGCAAAGGGTGAGAGCCTCGGCGACCTTTTCGGGTGTTGCTTTGGTGATGAGGTATTTTCTTAGGGTAGAATCCGGTAGTTTGATGTCCATACTCAAAATTGGTTTAATATCCGAAGGTCGGTGGAGTAAATATTTCTGATGTCAGGTAAGTTGTTTTTCATGGCAAGAACGCGCTCCACGCCCCAGCCAAAAGCAAAACCGGAATATTTTTTTGGATCTATGCCACCATTTTTGAGCACCGTGGGATGGACCATCCCAGCTCCTCCGAGCTCCAGCCAGCCGGCCTTGCACAAACGGCAGTCGAGTCCTCCGCAGACGCCACAGGTGATGTCTATTTCAAAGCTGGGTTCGGTGAATTGGAAGTGATGGGGTCTGAGTCTGATGCGGCGATCGCGGCCAAAATAGTGTTGGACAAAATAATTACCGACGCCGATCAAGTGGGTGATATCGATATTCTTATCAATGAGCAAGCCTTCGAACTGATGAAACATGGGAGTATGAGAGATGTCGATCTGCCGGCGATAAGTCTTGCCAATGTTGATCATTTTTATTGGAGGCTTCTTCATCGCCTCCATCTCCCGGAGCTGACCATTGCTGGTGTGTGGGGTTAGAACAACATTGTCTGACACGTAAAAGGTTTCCTGATCGTCACGGGCTGGATGATCCTTGGGGATGTTCAGACCTTCTGCGGCGTACCAGTCGGTATCGATTTCGGGATACCTGCGGCGGATGAATCCAATTTTTTCAAAAATGCCGGTAATTTCCTCGATTGCCCCAGTGATGAGGTGAAGGTGGCCAATGGAAGGGAGGATTCCGGGAACAGTGACGTCAAATTCCCTGGCCGATTCTCGTCCGATTATCTCATCAGATTTTTTTTGGACTTCTGCTGAGTATTTTTGTTTGGCGAGATTGAATGTTGCTCCTTGTTTTGGCTTCTCCTCTTTAGGTAATTGGTCAAAATATTGATTGAATTCACCATGTCTACCAAGATACTTGGTTTCAATTTCCTTGAGCTCGGAAATTGTTCCAGCGGTAGTGGTTCCTGCCGTTGCCTGTTTTGAAATATCTTTTAGGTTCATCTTGCTTATCTTATCAAAATAGATTCCCGCTTTCGCGGGAATGACAGGGGGGGCGGGTTTGACACTCCTGTCATCCCCGACTTGATCGGGGATCTATTACTTTGAGGTGGTAAATTTGAAGACCGCGGAAAAGACCTCCGGGAGTTTGACTGCCAACTCGGAAAGACTTTTCCGGTTGAGAGTTACTTTTTTGTCGCCCATTGCCTTGATGAACTTGCTGTAGGAAACAGGATTTTCCTGAAGTTTCAGGGCGGCGGTGATCCTCCCGATCCAAAGGGTGCGGAAATCGCGCTTTTTAATGCGGCGGCTATTGTAGGCATACTGACCGGCGTGAAGATATGCTTCTTTGGCTACCTTGTAGAGCTTGCGCTTGGTCATGCGATAGCCCTTGTTGGCAGTCAGGACTTTTTTGTGGGCGGTGCGTCTGACGACACCTGTTTTTACTCTTGGCATAGTTTATACGTGGAGCATGGATTTAATTTTTTTGGCGATCACTCCGGTGACTTCGACGTATTTGCGGTAACGGCGGATCATCTTGGCACTTTTCTTGCGGCGCAAATGCCTCATGGTTGGCATGCGGCGCATGACCTTACCGGTAGCGGTAATTTTGAAACGTTTGTAGACGATCTTTCTGGTCTTGTTTTTGATCTTGGTCATTTTTTGGGTTTAATGGTAGCCATCAGGAGTTTGCCGAGCATTTTGGGGAGCTGTTCTATGCTCGCCTCAGTGCTTAACTGTTCGAGCGCGGATGCCATCAATCTTTCGCCGAATTCCTTTTTGGTAATTTCGCGGCCGGTGAATTTTACCACGAGGCGGACTTTATCGCCACCCTTGAGGAATTGACGGGCCCGGACGAGCTTCACCTGAAGGTCATTTTGGGCCATGAAAGGGGTCAGGCGGACCTCTTTGGTTTCCTGGGCAGAGGCTGCTCCGGCGCGGTCCTTTTTGTTTTCCTGATACTTGAACTTGGAGAACTCGATCAGCTTGACCACAGGGGGGTTGGCGCTCTCGGCCACCTCAACTACGTCAATGCTGAGGGCACGAGCCCGCTCAAGAGCCTCTTTTAGGGACATGACGCCGAGCTGACTGCCGTCCTCGCCGATGACCCGAACTGATTCGGCCTTAATATATTGATTGATACGGTGAAATTTACCCATTATTTAGCCTTGATTTTAGCAAAAAAAGGCTCATAGGACAATCCCCTCCCGTTTTTCCTCTCCCTTGAAGGGAAGAACGTACATGTCTTGACCAAAGTCGCTAATGCCTACAAACTGCCCTCGGCCGGCGATCATCTCCTCCATCGGTTCGCAGTGGCGGCAGCCGTTTGTCTCGCATTTGAATCGTTCCAGTTGTCTGGCGAGCTTGATTTGCTTGGCTACCTTTAGGATCTTGGCGCCGGCTTCTTTTAGGTTGGGAAGTGTCCGTTCGGTTGGGGTATCGCTACCTTCCAGATACCAGTAGCTGGCCTTGGCGACTTTTCTTTTTTGGCAATGGTGGACCAAAAGATGATAAATGGGAAGCTGCATTGACTTGGGGTCCTCCTCCGATTTGCTCGTCTTAAAATCGATAATATGGACCGAATCAATTTCGGGCAGATACTCGAGCCAGTCGATTTTGCCGCAAAGGACGATGTTGTCTTCTTCGGAGAGCCAGAAGAAAGGCAGCTCCATATCGATCTTGACAGCCAAGTTCATCAACGGACCGGGGTTTTCATCGACCCGCTTTACCATTTTTATTCCCCTCTGTTTGTAGCGGTACTCGGTTTCGACGTCAAAAAAACCACCGCGGCGACCGGAAAGTTTGGCCCAAATGCTCTCGAATTTGGCCGGAAGCGATTCGCGGAAGCGGTTTTTGGTGGGTAAAACCGACAAAGACTCGATCACTTCGTGAACGGCTGAGCCAAGAGTTAGCGGCGGGGTGACCAGCTGAATTTTGTGGTTATTGCTTGAGTCGCGGTAAACATTTTTGAGAAAGTAAGCCCGGGGACAGGACAGAAAATCGGAAAGCGACGAATGAGAGATCCAGGTGGCGGTATACTTATCTTTGGCCATAGGGATACTATACCAAGGTTTGGTAGGATTCCCCTAATACTTCCCACTTGATTTATACTGCCAATTTTTGCCATGATAATGGAATGAGTTGGCTCACAGGAAAACAAATTGAAATCGAAGTAAAACGCGGCAAGATCAAGATCGATCCGTATTACGAGGACCAACTCAATCCCAATAGCTACGACTATCGTTTGGCTCCCTATCTGCGTCGTTTGCTGCCAAACTCAAAACGAGGTGGATTTTCATGCCTTGACCCCAAAAAAGATATGAAGTTTGAAGAAATAAAAATTCCAAAGTCGGGTTTTTTGATGCGTCTCGGGCAGGCTTATCTGGGATATACAATTGAAAAGCTCGGCTCGGACCATTTTGCCAGTCTAGTCACTGGTAAAAGTTCGATCGGCCGTCTTTTTATCAATAACCACGTTTGCGCCGGACTGATCGATCAGGGATTTTATAACCATATCACCCTGGAAATTACCGTCACCATGCCTACAATGCTTTACCCCAACATGCGCTTTGGACAGATATTTTGGTTTGAGTCTGTGGGTGAGGCCAAGCTATACCAAGGAAGGTATCAAGGTGAAAACCGCGCCACGCCCAGCAGAATTCACCTCGACTTTTCAGCTAAATAAGACGACGCTCTATTTGTGTGGTCTTCTTTAGAGAAATTCTAACCTATTTTAGATCAAATTAGGAGTTCACCGCCTCGCGCCTGTCCGCCTTTGGCGGAGTTCGCACTATTTGTATTTTCCCCGCCACTGGCGGGGGTGTCCCGCTTAGCGGGACCTTTGCGCGCGATTTTAAAACACTTTTAATCAGATATGGGTTTCGATAGGTGGATATTGCCATTTTCCAGCTCGATGTATTCGGTTATTCCTATTCGATCTAAAAAGTATCTATCATGTGAGACAATGAGAAGTGTCCCCTCATAATTCACGATGGCGTCTTCGATTGCTTCTCGCGAAGGAATATCTAGATGATTGGTTGGTTCGTCAAGAATAATGAGGTTCGCCCCGGAAACCATGATTTCAGCCAACAATAATTTCGATTTTTCTCCGCTACTAAGAGTCTCAACAGGTTGGTTAATTTTTTCTATGGGCAATAAAAATTTTCTTAGAAGTCTGTAGGCATCTGTCCTGTCAACTCCTGACTGTGAGGTTAGTTCTTCGAGAACATTGTTCTTGCTTGATAGTTCGGCCTGTTCCTGGCTTAGATACCCAATCTTTACATTGCTTCCCATCTCTATTTTTCCGGTGTCTGGAAGTAGCTCGCCCGTAATAATCTTCAATAATGTTGTCTTGCCACTGCCGTTTGATCCAAGCAGTGCTATTCGTTGTCCTCTTTGTATCGAAAAATAAATGTCGTCCAGAATCTTGTTTTTGTCAAATAATTTAGATATGTTTACTGCAACTAGCACAGAATGTCCGCTACGGATTTTTGGCTCGAACAATGCCTTAAGTTGTAAGTCTGGTTCCGGTTTTTTAACAAGCTCCATTTGCTCCAGACGCGACTCGATAGACTGTGCCCCCTTGGCCATTTTTCTAGACGCACGGTTGGCGAAAAAAGTGGCAGCGTATTTATCCCGATCCCTGGTTGGTCGGTCACTTTTTTCAAGCTTTTGAATCTTCTCCTTCTTTTTCTCTATCTCATTTTCCAGTTTCTTGATAGTTTGTTGTTGTTTTTTGAATTCTCTACCCTGCGTTTCCAATTCAATTTCTTTTTGACTTCTATAAAAAGTGTAATTTCCACCGTAAGACTTAATCTGTCCGTTTTCAAGCTCAAGTATTCTTGTGACTGTGTTGTCCAAGAAACGGCGGTCGTGTGAAACAAGAACTACGATTCCAGGATAGTTGTTTAAATAAGTCTCTAACCACTCCAGGGCCTCAATATCTAAGTGATTTGTGGGTTCATCCAAGAGCAAGATGTCTGGTTCGGTTACTAGAAGTCTGGCGAGGAAAACTTTGGTTCTCTGGCCGCTAGACAAACTTCCAATGCCTCTGTTAACTAAATCACCAATACCGATTTTCCCCAAAGCCCTGTCTATCTGGTACTGTTGAATTCCAGGTAACTGTAATAGTTCCCTTACCAGACTGTTAGGAGATACATCTGGTGCTTGGGGGATGTATCCAACCGTAATATTCTTTGGGTTAATAACAATTGATCCACTATCAGCTGAGACGATTCCCGTTATTATTTTAAGCAAAGTGGATTTTCCGCTTCCATTTGCTCCAACTAATCCAACCTTTTCTCCGTCACTTATGGTAAAAGATACTTCCGCCAATATATCCCGATCTGAATATGTTTTATGAAGTTTTGATGCCTGAATATGCATATTTGTGTGTTTTTAGTATCAGAGAGAATGCCACTATCATAACCCCAATACTCAAAAGGGCTAGGGAGATGGAATAATCAGCGATCCTCCCGAATACCAAACCCATTATTGCCACATAAAATTTGCTGACCATACTTATCAGCGACAGTACTGTGGCTCGGTTGTGGCTTTCGATATTGGCGTTCTGATAACTAGAAATTAGGGGGTTCTTTATGTCAGTAAGGGCAAAGGTCATTATAAAAAGAGGGATGATGAGTGGAGCCTTAGTGACTGAAAGCAGCACATAGCCAATTCCAGGTAACAGGCTAACCAGAAGCAAGGCCCAACCACCACCGATAATTTCCTCAATTTTGTGAGCATATCTAAGTAACATGAAGGCAATTAGACTGGCACCAGAGAGCGAAGCACCAATCCAGAAAGATGACTTGATACCTTGTTGAACAAAATATGGTTGATATAGACTTAAGAGGGAACCTGAGAAAGAGGCTGTGAGAACAGAGATCGCCACAATCCACTGTAAACGCTTGTGGGTTAGGAGCAGTTTTAGTCCGCCTTTGAAAATTTGAAGTGGAGACTGTTCCGGGTGATGATAATTCTTGTGGGGTTCGGCTAGTGTTAGTGATATCAAGAAAGCAACCGTTACGGAAATGCCTGTTAAAAATATGGCGAGCATGAATTTACTTAGAATTAGTTGGGATACGATTAATCCACCCAAGATTGGGGCGACGAAAAAGGCCATTTGATATAAGCCTCCGATGTGCCCTGATGCCTTTTTCATCAGCGATTCACGGTTTTCTTCAGGAAGAGAATCATAAACGAGTGCCTCACTGGCACCAGATGAAAAGGCATAACCAACGCCGGCTAAAATGGCGATCAATACGAAGGCTTGATAGTTACTAGAAAACAAATATAAAAATTCTCCCAATGCCTGAATGGCAAGGGCGATGACAACCGACCACTTCCTACCAATTTTATCTGCAATGATTCCCGTAGGAACTTCAGACAGAAGACTGGCGGCCATAATGATTGACCAAATGGAACTGACTTGCAACAAACTCAACCCGCGCGTTTGAAGATATAAGGTTCCGACGTGGTTATAGAAATAAAGATTGGCGAAAAAAGTAATAATCGCCATCTTCGAAATATTATTTATCCCGAGTATTCTTTTTATTAGTTGCATAAGTTTTCCCACACTTTCAGTTATTGAGATATTATGACACGCCTAAAAAAAATTTTGCGTTTTCGCCCCTTCGCATCCCTGCCCGCACATTTGCGGAACTCCATTTCTGTGGGCCCGATTGGACTCGAACCAATGACCTTTTCAATGTCAATGAAACGCGCTACCAACTGCGCCACGGGCCCTCGAAGCTATATTTTACAATGGGTTATGTGATTTTCCAATGAGCCTAAGGACTTTACACCTGACCTTGGTTAAGGGCTAAGGCAATGATATGAAGCATTTTTTTACGATTGGCCTCTTCCTTTGTTCTTATCCAGTCCGGCACCAATTCGGTATCAATTATTTGTTTGCTCCCACCGAGACATTCCAGGAGTTCCTCGACGGTTTCTGTCGTTACCCCACGCCCTGCAATCAACATAGTTAACTCTGTAAGAAATTTACTATATCGGACCGTGTGTTCAGCACAGAGACTCAAAACTTTCTCATAATCTGATATTGCTGGTGCTTCAGTAGTTTTCATAAATATTTCGTCATTAATAATTTAGGTCGATCTGATGATCGACACTTCGCTCGACCAGCTCGCTTAGCCGGCGGAGCGGGCGGCGGCGTGTTCGCCGCTCATCAAGTAGGAAGTGCCACCCTTTTTGGTGTTTGCCCAGAAGGCCCCACCCTTTTGGGCTCCTCGCTTTTTGAAAACGGAAAGCCAGGAGTTGGCTTCGGTGACGTTTTTCCTGATCAGAGCGATTATCTGTTTGATGTGTTCGAAGAAGGAGATGTGGTAAACGCCTGGGGTGACCACTTGGGTTTGGATAGCCTGAGTGACGTTTTGATCGTATTTGACGATCTGTTTGGCCAGTGCCTGAAGCTCCCGTCTGATCTCTTCGATCTGTTTCTCGACCTGTTTGTCCTTGGCAGAATAGACCCGCTCCCATTCAGTAAGCCTGGCCTGGTGAAATTGAGCCACCCGTTGTTTTTCAATCTCTTTTTGGCGGTTGAACTGGGCAAAAGGATTTTCTCCAAAGGGAGATTCAAAACGGCCGCCCATCGGGGATGCCTGGTTGTTTTTGAGAGTTTCCAGGAAATTATTTATCTTGGGAGATGTTGGTTTTGTGCCTGAACTGGTTTTGGCGGAACTGAGCTGATTCATGTGAGCCTATAATATCAAAGTTTTAAGAGGCTGTCAACCGCCTTGCGTTTCAGGAGAACACTTTCGAGGTAAGGACGGCTCTCCGGTTTGACATCGGCAACCCCTTGTAATGATTTTACTTCATCTTCGGAAACTGTCAATTTTAGGTCCTTTGCGACGGCAAAGAGCAGAAAATCGAGCCTTAGACTCTCCCCCGCGGTCTTTTGGTATTCTTCTCGCATCTGCTCGGGCGTCTTTTTGATCGATTTGAGATAGTCAGTGACGGACAGATTCAGAGATTCGGTCTGGCTGACCAAGCGGCCCAAAGAGCGATTCACCTCTTCGGCGATGAGAGCTTCGGGGATATCCATTTTGACGGTGTCAAGAAGTATATCGAAGATGACCTTCAACTTTTTGTCGTCATTTTCCGGTTTGGCCTTGACTACCGCCGCCCTGATCCTTTTTTGGTAGTCTCCTAGTTCAAATTCCGGATAGAGGGGGAACTCGAGGATAAATGCCCACTCGGGCTTACTGGTGTCCTCATTGGTCAGGTGGGGATTACTTATCACCTTGAGTTTTAGATCTTTGACGGCCTGGTCGATGGCATGTCCTAAAAGATGGATGATGGTTCTTTCTTTGAGTTTCTCTGGATCGAGGCTATTTTTGACGAGGTTTAGGGGCGCCTTGCCTTTTCGGAAACCCTTGATGGTAGTTTCTTCGGCCAGATGTTCCAGGGTGTGTTGTTCCTCGGTGGCGACCTCTTTGGGGGTGACGACGACGTTTACCACAGCCGTGCTTTTTTCCTGCTTTTCCAGTTTGATTTCCATTTGGGCTGAATTATACCATCGACCGATGTAAAATAAGCTTATATGCCGGGGTGGCGAAATTGGTAGCCGCGATAGGTTTAGGACCTATTGCCCGTAAGGGCTTGGAGGTTCGAGTCCTCTCTCCGGCACACTTCTGCGGTTTTGTTCGTACTTGCGGAGCGGCAACCACATCTTTCGCGGGGATAAAGTTGACCTTGTGGCTTTTGACAAATTATGGATGATCTCAGATAATAAAATATCATGAGTGAACAAACACCCAACCCGCTCACATTAGCCATCAACGCGCTTAGATGGTATGCGGCTGACTCTAGGTCCCAGTATGGAAACTCTGAATTAGCTTTATATGATGAAGCAGCGGAAATACTGACCAAAAGAAAAGAATTTGCCGATTTTTTAGTATCTAAATTAGGAGTAAACCCGGGAAGGGTTCTTGAACTTGCTGCCGGATCTGGACTAGTTTCATCTGTATTGAAAAGTAGGTTAAAAGATGTGACCTTTCTTGACTTGTCACTGCCAGCATTGGATTTGTTGAAAAACAGAGTTCGGGATCAAGGAGAGCCGGTAGCTTCAGCAAGCATTGTAAATGCTGATTTTACCCGTCAACCATTTGCAACAAGGTCTTTCGACACTATCGTTTGCGTCGGTGGTTACAGATATGTTACCCCCAACCAAAAAAAACAATTTTGGGCAGAAACTACGAGGATACTTAAAGGGGATGGTAAACTTTTTTTTGCTCAATTTAAGCCTAGAAACTTCTCAATTAACGGATCAGTTTTGGGTGAAGACCTTGGGGAATATGGATTGGAATCTGTGGCTGCATATAAATTTTCCCCTAAAATTGAAATCGGCCCTTTAGCAATAAAAACAGGTTATTATGAACTCGCGCAGTATGATAAAATAAAGTGGTAATCTGCACAGAGATTCTCTATATAATTTTTTTTGTACCCCACACTATAACCTCTCTACTTAAAACCCTCCAGGGCGTAAGCCCGGGGATGAAGTTTCTTCCCAAGTCTTCTGATTGACGGGTAGAATGTGGTGGTGAAACTATCCCGTCAAGCCCACTGTGTCTACCGTTGTGAATATCATCTGGTCTGGATACCCAAGTTTCGGTACAAGGTTCTCGTCAAGGGGGTAGCCGAGTACTTAGAAATCAAATTTCATGAAGTCAGAAAGTATTACCCCGAGATCCAATTCCTGGAAACTAGTATCCAGGTTGGCCACGTCCACCTGCTTTTATCTTTTCCACCCAAGTACAGTATCTCCAAGGTGGTAGGAATACTCAAACAAAATACCGGTGGTGCACTAATGCAGAAATTTGATTTCCTAAAACAGAAATACCGTAACCTCAGGTCTGTTTGGTCAACCGGCTATTTTGCTGTGACCGTGAGCGCAGGCGAGGAGACCATCAGAAGATACATCAAATACCAGCAACAAGAAGACTTGGGACAAGCAAAGCTTGCACTCTAAGAGAAACCGCATGCGTAAGCTTGCGGAGCATCATCTGCTGCAAATAAACTTTATCCTCGCATCAAGATGCGAGGTATTTGCAAAGTTTGAATAAAATGATCCTTAAAATTCTGTTTGAAATGCGTTCGAATTTTTCCAAAAACGAGCACATTTGGAGCCCCTTGTTTGCTAGGGTACCGATCAATGTGTTAGTCTAGGTAGATGAGGTCTTTGTGGGTGTTAGCTTCTTTAGTGTTGGTTTTTTTGGTTGTGGTTGGCACCTGGTTAATGATTGGTAAAAACGGAAAGGTAGTCGAACCTCGGATGGGTTTACAAGAGGGAGTGGTAGATTTGGGAGGACGAATCGACCCGAATTTTCCTGAATTTCCCCGGTATCCCGGTATTCAGGTTCTGAAATCGTATAGGAAAACTCTTGGTAACAACGAGGGGTTTACCGTGATTTGGGAAGCCACGGACGCAGTGGATGAAGTAACGAGATGGTACGTGAAAGAGCTCGTCGGCCAAGGTTGGGAGGTGGAAGGGCCGGATGCGCCAGGCTCGGAAGATGAACAGGTTTTAGCGATTCGGAAGTCAGGGCAAGTGTTTAATTTCATAATCAAAAATGACGGAGAGCGTGACATGACCTTAATTTTTGTTGAATCAATTTTGGGACAAGTGTATGAATAAGTATCTGTTCTTAGTGTGGTTGTTTGTGTTGGGCTTGTTTGGTCCAGCGAGGGCAATGGCTCAGTCCAGTGATCCGGTGATTGTGACTGCCGGGGATATTTCTTGCTCGTCAAGTACGGTTGGAACTACGTTCTGTCATCAAATGAAGACCTCAGATTTGGCACTGTGGATTAATCCTATCGCGGTATTGACTCTGGGGGACAACCAATATCCGGACGGGACCTTGTCGACATTTAATACTTATTACGAGCCTAGCTGGGGTCGACTGAAGCGTATTACTCGGCCGGTGCCGGGAAATCATGAATATAACACGAGTGGAGCTGCGGGATACTATGGATATTTTGGAAGTGCAGCCGGTGATCCGAATAAGGGGTACTACAGTTATAATATTGGTAGTTGGCACATCATCGCTCTTAATTCCGAAATAGCTCGCAGCACCGGCTCGGTTCAAGAACAATGGTTGAGGAGTGATCTGGCTGCCAACCCTAGGACGTGTACCTTGGCCTACTGGCATAAGCCAAGATTCAGTTCCGGCAATCATGGGAGTGACACTTCGGTTCGGCCTTTTTGGCAGGCGCTTTACGATTATAAGGCGGACGTAGTTTTGTCTGGTCACGATCACGACTATGAAAGATTTGCTCCTCAAGGTCCCTCCGGCCTGTCGGATTTTGGCGGTGGTATTAGGCAGTTTGTAGTGGGAACTGGGGGGAAGAGCCTGTACTCTTTTGGCACTGCTGTATCAAATAGCGAGTTTCGTTTTAATTCCGGATTTGGGATTTTAAAACTAACCTTGCGTCCTACCAGTTACGAATGGCAGTTTATAAGTGATAATGCCAGTCATACAGTACTAGACTCTGGGAGTGGAAATTGCGTTACGGGCGCTGTAGTTTCTAGTCCGACCGGAACTGCGGCTGCAACCCCCGCCCCGGTTTCGGGCAGCTCTGGTAACTATTATGTATCACCACAGGGATCGGATTCAAGCCCGGGCACGCTGTCTCAGCCATTTAAAACGCTGCAGAAGGCGACTAATGCTGTTGGTCCCGGAGATACGGTCTGGGTTCGCTCCGGGGTGTACAACCAAGCCTGGCGGATTACTAAAAGCGGGACGGCGACTGGAAGAATTACCTTCAAGAACTACCCAAACGAGACCCCGGTGATTGACGGAGGAGGATTGAGCATCAGCTACTATGGCGCTCTGGTGACTATTGGTAGTAATTCTTCGCGCACCAATTACGTGACCCTCTCGGGTTTTGTTGTGCAAAACTCTCCTGCTGCTGGCATTAATATTAGGGGAAACTACAATGTTTTGGATAAGATGAAAGTTACCCGCTCTCACGCGCGAGCTATAGACTTTGATAACTCCAGCTATTCTACGTTGCAAAAGAGCGAAATTACCAACAACGTTTTGTGCAACGAAAACGGCAAACGTGGGTGTAACAATGCTCCCACTTGGCCGATTAACATCGGAGTAACTAATGCTGACCACATCAAAGTTATTGATAATTATGTTCGTGGAAACTGGGGGGAAGGAATTGCTTCGTGGAGAGGGAGCGACTCCTCTCAAATCGTCGGTAATAGAGTCGTTGACAACTGGAGTGTAGATATTTACCTTGACAACGCTAAAAACTCGATTGTCGAACGAAATCTTGTCTCTGAATTAGACGCTAGCGATGGCGGCCAAAAGCAAAAAATAGCCAACGGCATTTCCATAGCAGACGAGAACTATGGCCGGGGCTGTCCCTCCTCTAACAATGCCATCAGAAATAATATTATTGCCGGTACTCGTAGAGGCATCTCTTTCTTCAACTATCAACCCGGCTGTTCCGGGATTAAAAATACGGTTATTGAACACAACACGATTGTCGACACCCGGGAGCAAGCCATCCTTATAAATTCCGGTAGTCATTCAGGCAGCTCTATTAGGAATAACATTCTTTACCCAAGAAATTCTGGAAGTTCCTCCTCATTTTCGGGCATCAGCTCCGCGAATAACCTGACTCAGGATCCAAAACTGGTGAATATTAATGCTTCCTCCGCCACCGCCGAAAATTATAAACTAACTTCTGGTTCACCTGCAATTGATGGCGGGATAGCAACGGCAACTAATGTTGACTATTGGAATACCCCAAGACCTCAAGGGGGTAAGTTTGATATTGGTGCTCACGAATTTACATCGACGGCAGTGCCGACTGCGACTCGGGTTCCTACTTTCGTTCCCACATCGACGGCAGTGCCGACTGCGACTCGGGTTCCTACTTTCGTTCCCACATCGACGGCAGTGCCGACTAGGACTCGAGATGCGGAGATCCTCCCCCCGGCTGACTTTGTGGGAGACGCTGATTGTGATGGGGCGGTGAATGAGATGGATCTCGAGATACTTATAGGTCAATTTGGTAAACCAGGTGGGGCCTGTCCGGCCGATGCTGATTTCAACGATGACAATGTAGTGGACGGAGTGGATTTTGCGATTTGGCTGAGAACATTTGAGACAAACGTGCAGACAAGTCCTGCGCTCACAAGAGTGGATACTGGGGCGGGGGTGGGAGTTGAGTTGATGGTTGAGTCGCAGATCGGATCATCGGCTGACGACGTAAATGAGGAAAAGGGAGTTTTGGACACTTACTATCCTTCCAACTATGGACAACTGTGGCTGGGAGACGGAGGGGCGGTCGGGAGGGGCTATGCTGGTCTAAGATTTACGAATGTCGATGTTCCGGCTAAAGCGAGTATTGTATCGGCAAAGCTGAAGTTTTTTTCGGCCAAGGGTCAGTGGATAAACATGGATATGAATATAGCGGCGGAGGCGAGTGGGAATAGCCTTACTTTTTCTGATTCTAGTGTACCTTCGGGGAGGCAGTTGACCAAGGCCAGAGTGAACCATAGCTCAAATGTCAGCTGGTCGTCTAATGCTTGGTATGAGTTGGACGATATGGCGGCAGTTATTCAAGAAGTGATAAATAGGGATGATTGGGTGAGGGGAAACAGTATGGCGGTGATATTGAAGGGTGTTGGTAGACAGTGGGGAAGAAAGTTTGTGGTATCTTGGGACGGTAAGTCAGAGACTGCGCCGAAACTAGTTATCAAATATATTGAACGATAATGGTGATAAGGAAACTAGTTGGGCGGGTTTCGATGGTAAGATTGTTGCTGGCGGGATTGTTGCTGGCGGGATTTGGAATAGTATTGATATTGGTACAGCGTGAAGTGAGGTTTTCTCTGAGAGCTGCAACTAGTGAGAAAGTGCGTGTTTTTGTGTCCCCCGAAGCGACCACATTGCCTCCCGATCAGAGCTTGACGGTGAGACTAGATACCAAAGGAAAAAAAGTAGTTTTTGCAGACCTAGTGGTGGAATTTGATGCCAGTAAGGTGCAACTGAAAAACGAGGTTGAATTGGGACCGGTTTTAAACCGAGTAATTGTGAAGACAGAAAAGGGTGAGGCTAACTCGACTGGCAAGATCAGAGTGGCGGTGGGGCTGGATCCGCTGACAAGAGCCAATCCCGTAGTAGGAGAGATATTGATAGCGTCTTTGAAATTCGACTCGAATACGTCTCAAAGCGACACCTCGACGGTTGTTGGGATAAATGGGGTGCAGGTGGTAGACATAGAAGCGAGAGAATTGCTGTTTGAGAGTGGGGGGTCAATATTGACTTTGAATCCGGTTTTGCCAACTAATTCACCGACGCCAACGCGGACTCCTACGCCTGCGCCATTGGTGTCAACCGCTACCCCTATTCCCACCAACGCGCCTGGTAGCTTTACCTTTGGGGCGGCGGGTGATATTGGTGGCCGGACCTATCGTGGTGGTGTAGTGCTGACTGAAGTGGCCAAAAATAACTTGAATTTCTTTCTGGCTTTGGGAGATTTAAGTTACAACCACGTGACGCCAGAATCGGCCTGGTGCGATTTTGTTAAAGGTTATGTGGGAAGTAGTTTCCCTTTTGAGCTGGTGGCGGGTAATCACGAAGACAGTGGTCCAGATGGGAACATTATTAATTTTGCCAACTGTTTGCCGAACCGAATATCCGGCATGGTGGGCAAGTATGCCCGGGAATTTTACTTTGACTACCCCCAGTCTTTGCCTCTGGCTAGGTTTATCATGATTTCCCCGGGCTTGGACTTTTCTGATGACAGTGAAGGATATTATTCTTACTCAAGCGGTGTTCACCGAACGTGGTTGGTGAACGCCATTGATTCGGCCAGGGCCGCTGGTATTGGGTGGATCATCGTGGGCAAACACTACCCATGTATAGTTATGGGCTTGGGCTGTGATTCGGGGACAGAGGTAATGAACTTGCTTTTAGAAAAAAAGGTGGACTTGGTGCTGGAAGGGCATAAACATGGTGTCCAGATAAGCAAGCTGTTGGGAAAGGCAGGAAGTAGTAACTGTGTTAGCAGTCCTTCTTTTTATCCCAGTGTTTGTATAGTCAACTCTACTACTAGTTCCGGAAGAACTTACACTAAAGGCCAAGGTACAATTTTTTACATGGTGGGATCTGGGGGAGCGTCGCTAACGTCTTTTGACTTGTCCGATCCCGAACAGGTCTATTTTGCCAGATGGTCGGGGTCGAGTTTTAACCCCACACACGGGTTTGCGAAAATCAACGTGACATCCAATCGTTTACAAGTAGATTTTATCAAGGCGCCGGTGACTGCGGCAAACGGCGGAGGGGGTAACTTTTCAGATTCTTTTGCAATTGCACCGTCGTCTAGTCCAAATGCATCTCCGTCGCCAACGCGAACTCCTACGCCTACGCCATTGGTGTCAACTGCTACTCCCCCTCCGACACAGCCGCCAATCGGAGATGGAACATGCTTTTTAAATGGCTTTGCTCGAGTGGATTGTGGAGGTTTTGACTCTCTCACTGATTCGGACAATTATACGAATGAATTTATATTAAACCAGGTGCGAGCTGGAAACCGAAATATTGCCGCTGGAGGGGCGTGGTGGGGCCCCACAGATAAGTTTTATGAAAACCAGGTGTGGGTTGTGAATAGGAGCATATTTCCAGAAAGAAAGAGATTTAATTCCGGAGACGTGATAACGCAAAGTATGACTTGTTTGAAGCCGGGCAAATACCCGGCCAAAGGAACAGCAAAAAATACTTTGAGCGGCAGTCACAACTTGGTGATTCAAAGGAGTGGAGGTTCTTATCGTTCTTTGAGCCAAAATACGGTAGAGAATTTTGTGAATATGACGCTTACGGCCGAGGGGGGGGCCGACTCGTATGAACTGCGGACAAGGTGTTTGGCAAAAGAGGGATCGACAAACAATTTCGGAGACGGGTCGGCGGCAAGCGGCGATGGCTTGCAGGTGAATATAAATCAGGTGATATGGTTCAACCGAGATCCTGGGACTGGCGGCACGGGGGCGGCCCATCATCCGGTGTTACCCGCGACCGCATATGACATTTTGGATGCCCATGCTTGGTACGAGAAGCTGGGGTACGCGTATGCCACAATAGATGGGGCTAGGGACGAGGGGAGGGGGAACTTGAGCCCGATACAGCTTTTGGGGGGAACAGTCAAAGGCAATCTGACCGTATATGGGTTTGGATCGAGAGGAACCTCGACAAGTACGGATAGGTTGTCGACAGTGCATCATATTGAGTTGCGCATAGATCAAAATGGGGATGACTATACGGTGCAAAGACTATTTGTTCCCGCCACTGAATTGGGGGGAATAGGTTCGACTTGGAAAAGCAGGCAGGCGATGACTTTGGATACTAGAAAAGTGGCAGACGGGTGGCATATTCTTAGTTGGCACGCGCATATTATCGACCACCAGAACCCTTTTCCTCGCGACGGTAAACAGTTGGCAAGCGAAATCAAGATCCCTATTTGTGTAGCTAACAATAATCCGGCGGCTTGCTCGTGATACAGAGCACAGTCTATTGGAGCTTGTCGAAGAATTGGAGCACCCCCTCTGCCCAGGAACCATCCGATGGCGGAGTGTAGGTTCTCATAACCTGCATCGGATCTTTGTAATGTTTGTCTTGAAGGAAGATCCTCTTAAACTGGGGAGCGATCCTCCTGATGGCTTCCTCGTAACTGTCGAAACGGGTGACTTTGTCGCCGTAAATCCCCCACCCCCAACAGTTGTATGAATTTTCGGGGATGAACTTACAGAGGGTGCTTTCCTGCATGGCGATGGCCACCAACCAGCGATAATCGAAATCATTTTGGTCAGACACCTCGACAATCAGGCCGGCGTATTGTTCCAAGACTGAATTGTAATGGGCTAGATACTGGCGCAGTATTTCAGCCCGAGCGTCGGCGGTCTTGACCGAGGTGACGATGTCAATTTTTCTGTTTGGCAGAGCGGAGAAGACGGTGGTGTAATCCGGGACAGCGATGTTCGGGAGGGTGCTACTGGCTCCGGCAACCTGGGGGACTCGTCTGTTGGTGACGTCGACGTATTCAAGGAGGACCAGCGTGATCAGGAACAAAGAGGCAAAGATAGAGATCTTCTTGATGATGCTTGTAAACATAGCAGGCTACTAGCAGTATGGTGACATAACCGCCAAAGAGTGTCAAGGGACCGGGTGGTGCAGTATTCTTGAATTAGTCCGATCGTAAAACAGAATCTTCCAAATATCTTTTAGCAGAGTGAAATTCTTTTATGAGGTTATTAAGAGTAGAAAATCCAATGAGGCCTTCTAATTCAATAGTATGATCTAATTGTCTTCCGAATTGCGAAACGCTTGTGTCCAGAGGCGAGCGAGCCTTTCGTTCTGCTCGTAGTTCGCCTTGTGATCGTGATAAGGCGACGTTTACAAGATCTAATCTGCTTAGCTCTTGTTTAATGCCAGATACGAGTGCGAGTAAATATTCTGCATTTTCTCGTATATCTTCAGATTTATCCTTAACACTTCGAGCAAATGTTTCATATTCACTCAAGTACGCAAATGCTTTCCCGCCATCTTCCCCAAGTCGATCCCGAGTACGACCCAAGCCACCCTCTTTTGCGCTGGCAATGACGCCACCACGCTCCATAACTTCTCTAATGCGATTTACTATCTCTATCTGTCGAACTATTGCAATTCCTTCATTCTGATTACTAACTAAACCCATTTCAAGATCCAAGGCCTGGAGCTCAAGTGAAATAGCCCTCTGTTCCTCCTCTGGCAATCTATTGAAAGCTTCCTTAAAGTATCTCTCAATCTCAGACTGGCCTTCGGCAGTTAAATTTTTATATCGCAACGCATTCTCCTTTAGAAACGAAAGATGGACTGACACTACAGGAGTCTTAATCTTTCCTTTTTTCTCTTTTGGCGCTACGTCATCCTCAGGTCGTTTTGGCATAGTTTTGTTGATTAATAATGTTTAATTATAGCAGGTTAACTGTCTGGTGCGCCTGGAGGGAATCGAACCCCCACAAACCCAGTTCCGAAGACTGGTGCCCTATCCATTAGGCCACAGGCGCGTAAGGGGTGGGCCCGGTGGGGCTCGAACCCACAACCGCTTCCTTAAGAGGGAATTGCTCTACCATTGAGCTACGGACCCAAGTGGCTCCGCCAAAGGCGGACAGGTATATTTTATCAGGTTGAAGCTGACTTTTCTAAGCTTCGTGCTTGGGTTTGTCGTTGAAGTCGGTTTTGCCGACGATTCTGGCGGTGGTGATGATCTGGCGCATCTCACCGTCCTCGCCTTCGAACTCGCTGCTGCCGGTTAGCTTTTGGTACTCGGTCAGAAAATTGGACAGTTCCAGGGATAGCTGTCTGATCTCAATACGGCTATCCTTGATTTTGAACGAAATATCGTGAGGATGGGTCTGTTGGAGAACATTGGCCTTGGCTTTTGATTTCTCCTTGATGACTTCTTTGGCCTTGTCACTCGCCTCTTTGTAAGCTGGGTCGTTGGCGAGGATATCGTTTAACATCTCAGAGAGTTTGCCGAGATTTTCGCGTTCCCGGTCCAGGCCGGCAATGTGGCCATTGATGAGCGAGGTTAAATTGGTGATGGTTTTGAGAGTTTGTTGATTATCCATAATCTATTTGTTCTAACACCCGGATTTGTCTGAAGCAAGAGGTAAATTATTTGAAGGTCAAAAAAGAATCGGTTAGTTCCTCTAGGTGGAACATGATCCAAGACCAGTTATGGAGGTTGACTATTCTCGGTTCATAATGGGGGGCGACATTGAAGCTGCTTCCTTTGGGATAAACAAACCGTGGTTGAAGTGTCAGATCTTTCAGAAGGTCGTGACTTTTCAAATGAGCCCTCATGATTTTTTCCAGAGGTAAATAGGAATACTTTTTCAGAATTTCGAGACGCTCATATTGGTTGCCGGAGTATTCGCGATTTAATTTTTCATAGCGGGTTTGAGAGATAATACCTGGGCGTATGGTGGTCCTGATTTCTTCATACTCTCTTAACTCCTCCTCGTTGGATACTAGATATCTGGTGGCCCCGAGACAGACATCGGTAAATTCGAAAACGAAGGACTTGAAGGCGGTAGCCATACCCCGGTTGGCCATGGCGGCCAAAGTAAGTAGCATGATGATATTGGCGCTGGCTTCCATCTGGTCAGGGGGAGTACCCTTACAGATTGTCGTTTCTTGGGCTAACTTGTGAACTAATTCGTGAATTCTGATTCCAAGCCAATCGGGAGAGTTGTAAAGATCGCTATATGGATTAATAAAAAGTCCGGTGAGTTTGGCGGTTGTCTGGCAGTCGGACACGCCCAAGACGTGGTTGGCATCACTCCCGTCTTTGGGTACATAGAACAACTTTGATTCATCCGGCTCATCATTGGCTCGATTGATATCTGGCCAGTCAATAAAATCCTCTGCGTTCATTTGCAAGACAACGATTTCAGTCCATTTTTTCAGTCTTTCGACGGTTAATTCTTCCCGCCAGTGGTCAAGGTCGAGTCGGCGGAAAGAATCGCCAAGATGACGACACAGCTGAGCTGCTTCGGCAAAGCTGACGTGCTCGTCATCAGAGTCAATCTCGATACCGGTGGTGAGGTCGTAACGTTTGACCCGAAAAAGCCGGTCCATTTTATCAATGAAAGGAAGAGCTGAGAGAGTACGCCATGTATGCTTGAGAAATTCACGCCGACTCATGTATCCAGCCATAGCGTATTATAACAAACCTAGAGTTAGATTAATTCGGTCACATAAACCTTTAGATTGGTACCGTTATAGTCGAAGTGGAAGGTAATGGGTTTGTCCCTGGTGTTGGTGATGTAGAGGTTGTTGTTGGCGCCGGTACCCGTACTGGCGTTCATGTAGATAGAGACACCAAAGTCATCAGGGACGTCGGGGATATGAGCGACACTTCTGTGGTCCTTGGGCACAACGGTCGTAAGACCGGCATCGAGGGCCGCCCAGTTGATCAAGGAGGCAAGGTGGCAGACGCCATCTCCATAAAGGTAGCCGTCGGAAAGGAAGCCGTCAGAGGCATTAAAGCGAGCCTTAGTGGTAAAGGCAAGACTTCCCTTATACTCAGGACGAACGATTTCGTGGTAGGCGAAGGTCTCTCCGGCCTTGAGGGTCTTCTCAAAGTGGAAAGTAGAGGTAACCTTGGTCCAGTCAATTTCTGATCTTTTGGTGACAGTACCGTTAAGGTAAGCAAGGTTTAGAAGAATATTTTTCTTCATGACCTCGTTGACGCTTTTGACGGCGTATCGGTTCTCAAGCGAGAACTGTTTTTCACCGATAACCTTATCGGTGAAGGTTTCGGGCTTAAGCATGGCTGAGGGGCTGGACATGGCCATGATCACGACGGTAGCGATGGTGGTGGCAAAATCTCCTATCATAGTTTGGTTTATTCAACCTATAGGGGTGTATTATAGCATAATATAGGCCATAAAGCAAGTTTGGGCTATACCGGAAAGTCTGATACATCCACCTAATATCTTCTTTGACAAAATCGGTTGACATTAATCGTTTTTTTACCTCATAATGGGCTCTATGAAGCTTCTGTATCACCGTCTCGGAGAACTGGCTTTGGGGCTGTCTTTGCTGGTTTTGGTGGGTGCTTTTGGTGGCTTTCGGTTAGTTTCTCGCTACCTGGCAGAGCAGAACCCAATCGTGCCTGATAGTCTGACCGGTGAGTACGATTCGGGAGACACCCGGGCTACGTTCCACGGCCATTTTGCCGATTCGACTGAGGTCTATCCCGGGAGGCTGGCCCGGGTCCTCGGCGAGAATTCCGGTCCGAAGCGGATCGAGGTCGATCTGACCAACCAGAAAGTCTATGCTTTTGAGGGTAATCAGAAGATTTATGAGTTCTTGGTCTCTACGGGAAAGTGGTACCCCACGCCTACGGGCACGTTCACCATTTGGGGGAAGTTCCGTTATACCAAGATGTCCGGCGGTAACCCTACGCTTGGTACCTATTACTACCTGCCGAACGTTCCCTACGTCATGTTCTTTGGCAACTCGAAGATATCAGCCTCTAGGGGCTTCAGTCTCCACGGAACCTACTGGCACAACAACTTTGGCCGCCCCATGAGCCATGGCTGTGTCAACATGCGCACTGAGGATGCCGAAGTGCTCTTCTACTGGAGTCAGCCGACCGTGGGTGAGAAGAATGGCACTCGGGCAGAGGCCAACAATCCAGGCACGGAAGTGCGGATTTATGGGGAAACTCCGAAAAATTAGCTTTTTCCCAAAAAAAAAGGACAAGCCGATGGCTTGTCCTTTCGTCTCCTGCCCGGAAGGGCGAGGCTACTACTACTTGCGGAGGATGTCGTACCCTGTGTTGTTTGAGCGGAAGCCCGGCCAGGGGCTGGGATCGTCGGACGCGATGATGCCGTTCCGGACGAGCCAATCCCGAGTGCGGTATTGGATTTCGAGCATTTCCACAGGCCTGAGGGTCGCGCGCCGGAATGTGGTCGTGCCGACGGGGTCGAAGCGCGCCTCGCCCGCATGGGTGCCGGCGTCGGCACCTTCGCCGCCTTTGGAGCGCGTGAGGCCATAGTTTATTGGGCCTTCGCGCTGGTTGAACTGCTGGAATTCGCGGTAGCTCGCCAGGCCAATGACGCCGGCGTTCACCGTGCTGCCGGTAGCCTGCTCGACCACCGATCCTGCCGTGCCGCCGAAAACGAACTGAGCCGTCTCTACCTGGTTGAGGCGGAAGCCGGTGATTTCCCAGGGGCTGGAGATGACCATGCCATGGTTTTCGATCGGGTTGGCGACCTCGTTCTTGAGGGTGTTGCGGCCGTCAACGCTGGAGATGACCTCCAGCCGGCCGTTCACGAACGTGGGGGTGACGCGGATGACGTACGGGCGGCCCAACAGGGCCTCGACGAACGGCATGTCGTCATCTTTGCGCCGGTAGATCGGCTGGGGCATTTCCCCGACCAGGATCTCCACTCTCATGGTGGAGCCGTAAACTGCGAATGTTTGTGACATAGACGAGCCTCCTTAGGGGCATCAAAAAAGTTTCTCCCGGAAAAGTAGCTGCAGGGAGACGAAGCAAACACAAGAAAGCGCCGACCCATTGGTCAGCTTTGGCTTGTGTCCACTTAACTCCCTACAAGAGTTGTCAAAGAACGGGAATATCTTAACACGGAAAAATTATTATGTCAATGTTATGGGCCGTACGATTTTTGCGAAGATATGGCTAGAAGATGCGCAGGCCTAGATTTTTCGTGAAGTAAACCGGGCCGACCATGCCGCCGGCCGCTCTCCAATCTCTGACTTCGAAGACAATATTGTGTCTACCTTGACTGAGATTGACCGGAAAGTTTTTGGGAATGTCGCGGATGCCCTTGCCGCCCGTCCCCACCGGCTGACCGTCGATTTCAATGCGGTATTGGTCCCCCACTGCCTCGGCACGAAGGGTCATCTCGCCGCCCGGATAGTCAAAGCCGGTGCGGAAGGTGGCCCAGCCTTCGTAGACGTTCGCGCCGTGATTGACCAGGGGTGTATCGCAGACGGTAGGAGTCCAGTTTTCTCCGTCGGTACTCATTTCCCAGTCGCCCAGAACAATGGCGTCGCCAATAAGAGGGCCGATTTCCGGAGCCGGACCGGTGCGTGCCTGTAGGACTTGCCACAATAGCTGTCCGGCAGGAGTATCGTGACGGAAGGCGGAAACGACCCGACGTTCGCCCTGGGTGGTGAACTCGACCACCAGGGGGTGTTTTATTACTTCACCCGGGTGGAGGTCCCACATTTCCACAAGCACGCGGGTGCCTTCGGTCTGACTAAGCACCCGTCCGGATAGCAGTTCAAAGACACACTCCCGCTGAATCAGATCTTCCGGCAAGTCCTGATCGTAGATTTTTATCCACGGACTCCACCAGGTGTGTTCAGGGCATTTCCATTCACCCTTCCTTGGACCAATAATATGGCCAAGACTCGGATCGGCTTCGGGAATGCGGCGGGTGGGCGCCCCCAGATGGTCAGTGTGCCACGCCCAGTCCTCGGGACTATACTTTGGCTCTCCGCTGTAGGTAAAGAGCCCCAGAGGAACGCTGTCAAGGTCGCGAATTGAGTTTAGGACGTAGCCGGTGTCAGGTAGGGCTTGTGCCAGGGTTTCGATCTGGAAGCGGCGCACCTCTATGCCTTGAGTGTGCGGCCCGCCCGGCGGGGTATCAACGGCCATGGTTTCTCCCAGAAGGAGTGGTTTTTGGAGATTAAGGTCCTTCATCCTTTTGGGGTAATAAATCCATTGGGCATTGTGAAGATAGGGATGCTCATCGTGAAAGTCGCCGGCACGCTCGTCGCCGACCCAACTGCTGTTGTCCAGAATCAGTGCGCCCGGAATGAGACGGTGGCCGAGGTCCATTATTTCCTGGATGAGTGCGGGGTCGGTTTGAGTGTTTTCACAGGTTAATGTTCGCAGAATGACCGAGTCGTAGGGTCCGTCGTGGCGGAAAAGTTCCTCGAATTCTTTGATCAGACTTCTGTCGTGAATTGGTTTGTCCCAGACGGGGTATTCCTGCCAGACAAACATTCCCATTTCGTCGCAGAGCTGGTAATAACGCTCCGGGGGGGACCCAAAGACAGAATTTGATCAGATTAAACCCCAGCGCCTTGACGTCTCTGATCTCCTGACGCATTTGTTCCTCGGTCGGCCAGGGTTTGCCCCCATGCTCCGGATACAGACCCCAGTGGAGAATACCGCGGGTTCGGAAAGGTTCGCCGTCAACCAAGAGTTTGGTGCCTTCGACGGAGGCTCGGGATGCGACGGATGGGCGGAGAATGGTGGGACAATCCTTTACCACAACCCGGCGGGCGCCGGTCCAGTGGATGCCGACTGCCGGCAAAAAGCCACCGGTGACGTGACTGACATCTTCACAGATGACTTCAAGCTCGTTCTCGTTCCCGAGGGCCTTGGTAATTTCGAATTCAAAAGGAGTCCAGGCACCGAGGTGTTCGCCGATTACTTGTTGGTTGACTTTGACGGTAGTTTTGGTGGCGGCCTGTTCGACGCGCACCCACATTCGTTCTGCGGTTCTTTCAAATCTCACTTTTTGAAATTATATACTCTTTAGGTTTTTGACTCTTTTCGTCAACTCGCTCGCCCCCACACCTTCGTTCACCCACCATATGCTATAGGTTGAATTTCCTGGCAAGATAATCTAAAATATCCTCAGTCGTATTGAACATACGAAATTGCACATAATAGTTCGGCCAAAACCCATAGGAGGTAAATATGGCCAAGTTGAGACTTTCCGAAGTCGCAAAATCGGAGAAAGAACTTCTGGCGGCATTGTCTGAGGCGGATGCGAAGACTACCATCAACGCGATGAATCTCTCGATGGCAGACGAAGCGTTGCTGAAGGCAGAGATTGCTGGAATGCGCATCGTGGCGTCGCGGCCGGCGCAGAATGACGCCCTTGATGCCGGCCTGGCAGCGCTCGGGCCCGGTGGAGTGGGGACGGCGATGGTCGTTACCCGCGTCATGGAGCTTCTCAAGGGGAAGCAAATGCGTTATGAGGCGCCGCTGTCCCTGAACGAACTCGCTGGGCGTCTCCAGACGCGTCTCGGAGACAAATTCCGTGTGACGCGATCCGGCGACTCGATCGTCCTGACCTCGCTTGCCGACGGCTCGCGCCTTTGCGAAGTTCGCCTCAGTGTTGAAGCCGAGGACACCAGCGTGGTGATCAGCCGGCCGAACACGGACAAGGCAAAAGGCACCGCGGCCGATGTGGCCGATGAAACCCTGCGCCGGATGACCAACCCCGGTGGCTTCGGCCTGGAAAACCTGCTGAACCTCGGCAAGAAGGTTATCTCCACAGCCATTGAGACGGCTGGGGAACTCGCTGAGATGAATGCCGTGGTGGACACGGTCGAAACCTATGGCGTGCAGGTTGAAAATGCGCTTGCCGACCTGAAAGCCGATCTGGCAAAAGATGCCAGAGACGAGGCGCAGAAGGAGTTTGTCGCGACTCACTGCCAGTACTGCAGCTTGCCGATCGAGAGGGGCGCGGCGATGTGCCCTCAGGGGCATCCCCAGGCCTGACCCTCGGTCATCGAAATGAACCCGTCCCCCAAAAGGACGGGTTTTTTATTGCTGCTTGTGTTAGAATTTTGCCCATGAAGGGAGTAATAACCGCAGGCGGACTTGGAACCAGGTTGAGGCCGCTGACGTATGTAACCAATAAACATTTATTGCCTGTTTACGACAAGCCGATGATCTACCGTCCGATCGAGACTTTGGTCAGGGCCGGGATCGACGAGATTATGTTGATAGTGGGCGGTCCTTTTGCCGGAGATTTCATTAGAGTACTCAAAAACGGAGAGGCTTTTGGTCTAAAACATCTTGAGTATGCATATCAAGAAGGTGAAGGGGGTATTGCTGACGCACTTAGACTGGCTAGGAGTTTTGCTGATAATGACAATGTTACGGTAATTTTGGGTGACAATTGTACTAACGCTGATATTAGTGAGGCGGTACGAGAATTCAGGGGAGGGGCAATGATTTTCTTAAAGGAAATTGACGATCCGGAGAGATTTGGGGTGGCCACCATTGAAGGTGGAATAGTAAAGAGGATAGTCGAGAAGCCACAAGTGCCGGAGAGTAATCTGGCCGTTACCGGTGTCTATATTTATGACCCCACGGTTTTTGACAAAATAGACAAAATTAAACCTTCGCCAAGGGGCGAACTCGAAATTACGGATTTGAATAATCAATATTTGGAAGAAGGTCAACTTCGGTGGTCGATGCTTGAGGGATATTGGTCCGACGCGGGATCTTTTGAAACGCTTGCCGAAGTTAATGCCTATTGGGCAAGAAAAGAAAGACGGTAGACGGGTTCTTTTGTGGGGTAAAATAGCAAGATGATAGAAAGAAGCCTTTCGGAGGATGAGTTGGCTGATGTTATTGATGAGAAGATTCATGGCAGGGGCGGATCTGGCGGTGGTGGAAAAAAGAAGAAAGCTGAATCTTGGGGGAGTAAAGGGAGAAGGATCCACAAGGGATCAGAGGCGCGTCTTGGTCAAGTGGATAATGCCATGGACAGAAGAGAGAACGACGAAAAGTCCCCAGCTGACGAAGTCGATAGTATCTTGAGATACTTATCGGAGCAGGACGGAGAGAATCCGTCAGTCCCAGGGCTGACAAAATACCTGGACTGGCTGATGCAATACATAAATAATCCGGATTCAATGCGGATTACAAATGACGAGTGCGGAAAATGGGAGCAGTTCACGGCCAGTGTTCATGCCGGCGGTAGTGGCCGGCAAACGAGTAGAAATGCCCGGGCCAGGATACATTTGATTACCGGCATAAGAGCTAGTGCGGAGGAATCGCGGAAAGCCATGCCAAATCAGGAGTTGGTTATGGAAAAGCTAAGGGTCAAATTGGTTACCCATGTTAGTAACTGGAGGAAGCTGATGAGGTTAAATGCGGGCGAAATAGTAAATAAGGCGGATCTTGATTCCGCTGTTCTTAACCGTCTGGTCGAGGCAGATTTTTCCTGACGGGCTTTTTGGGGTTCTTCCTGTGGTTTACGTAAATCGGAGGATATACTAAGTATTATGGAACCTGTAATTGAAGCTGATGTGGTACTGCAAAATAAGGGCGTCTTGCCTCAAATAAAAGATAAAGCTATCAAAGAAACGAAGTTGCGAGATGAATTGCGTGGACTGTTGGTACCGGTAGGCAAACATGAGCCCCGTGTAATTTCAGAAGAAATTAAAGATAACATAGAGAAATTCGCTGTTCCGGAAAATGGTATTGACCCCAAAATTCAATCCATACGTAACGATGTCGTCCAATATTTTAGACACCAAGCTTCAGGGGAAGGATTGATCGAAGAAGGACAGTTCGAATTAAAAGTGTTATTCGTGCGCAAAGGTTTCTTTCCTGACGAAGATACTGTAAAAGGCTATTATTTCCCATTGGAAAGAATGGTTGTGGTTCTTTATCCTGAGAATCTGGATCAATTTGGCATTTTTCAAGTTTCGACGGTTCTGTTCCACGAATGTCGTCATGCTGTTTCAAGACAGAGGGGTGTTATACGGATAAAACCTGATCAAACAGCTAATTCAACCGATGAATTGGAGTATGACAGTATTGATGTTTTGGCGGGTATGGATAAGATGAGCATGTCATCGTCGAAAGATCTATTAGAAGAGATATATACCGAAGGATATACGGCAACAAACATCAAGAATATTGATAATCCATTTGTCGCTGAAAGCATAAAGTTTGTCACCGCTAACGCGATTAAGCAAGGTCTTGACCCAAAGCTAATTACGACTTTTTTGAGGGTTGATGACAGCGCGGTTTTTAAAACTACAGAGTACACCCATATTCTGCAAATATTTTTTCTTTTGCGGGATGAAATCCCCAATTTGCTTGAAATTTTCGCTGATGTACGAATTGGTAAAACCGGTGCTAGGAACAAGTTAGCCAAGGAGATTATTCTTCACTTCAACAAAGATATTCTGGCGATGTTACTGGAAAGCGGTACCCAAGAGGCCTCTTTGTTGAAAACTATTATTGCCGCAAAACGATAGTTTATTCAGGCCTCAGTTGATTTATTAAACCTTGCCAAGTGTTTTGGGGTTCTTCCCGATGAGATCTTAGAACCGGTTTGTGCGCAAATTGCAAAATTACGAGAGTTATTTACGCCCTCATATGTTTCAGGATAACGTGGCCTAGCGACATATTGAACTTGTATAATCGTTGTAATGGCTACTACAAACGAAGAGGTGAAATATGAGATTCAAGAGAATCCAAGTCTTACAGAACTAAGTTGTTTCTTGGAGAACGCTTTTAACGCATTGACTCCTGGAGATCAGGCTAGTTTCGATGTGGAGAATAAAGGCCAAACTCTTAAGGAGTGGCTTGACATCGATCAGGTTAAGGATTATTTGAAGCATGGTTTTTTGCTTGAAGCAAGAAATGAGGACGGAAAGTTATTAGGTATTGTCTTATTTGGGAAACAAAATCCTATTAGTTGGCCAGATGGTAATAAAGCTGAGATGTTCGTACTAGCAGTTGACTCTTCCACTCGCGGACTTGGAATCGGTTCGAAGCTTGTAGAAATGGCCGAAAATGCTGCAAGAGAAATGGGGGCAAAAAGCCTGATCCTTAGTACCCATGTTCTTCTAACGGCAGATCATAAGTTTTATGAAAAATTGGGTTTCGTCAAGATTGGGATTTTGAAAGAATACTACGGCAACGGTGACGCTGTATTTTACTCAAAGAAATTAAATTAATTTACATTTGGATATACATTGATATATCAATATATATCATATTATTGGGTCACTGGCTGGATGAGTGTAGAATTTATTTAGCTTTCCAAAATGATTTTCCCGACGCTTGTTTGAAAGTCTTTCAGACGGTTTAACGCCTCATTGTAGGACCTAATTTTCTTTTCTAGACCATCAATGTATTCTTGATCGACCCTTCTGCCATTTTTCAATTCCCCACCGTTTTCTACGAGAGCGATTCTAAAGACTTGAACGTTAGCCTCAGTTTCTTGGATTTTGGATTCAAGATAAGTCTTGGTCGAATTACCCGCTGAAATGAAAATAGTCTGTTCAATGTGTCCGAGTGCAGCCTCGAGACTACTTAGCCAGGATAGGACCAAGGTTTGGTTTAGCTCTCCATCTGCTACTAGGTCTTGGTTTTCAAAAAGGAAGCCGAACAGTTGCCGGTATATGTCCGAGCCAACCTGGTTTCCATATTTAGCTTGTAGTAGTGGATACATCTCTTTGGTAACGTAGTCCCAAAGGTTTCGGCCAGCACCATAGTGCTCAGGACATACCTTTGCCTCATGGTGAGTTGATACGAAGCCGAGAATATAACAAGCATCAAGATCCCCTTTTTGATATAAATCAAGCAGTCGATCAAGCTCCTCCGAGTGCCATCGAGTAAAAAGCATGTCGAGCACTAATCCTCTGAATCTTAATTGAAGGGTATTTTCGAAAGTGGTTTGCTCGGGTGTGCCTTGGGCTTCTTTTGGTTTCCCCATGCTCGAAATGATACCATTTTTGGAGCTCCCTACAAGGTTATGGGGTGTTTTGGGGTTCTTGATGATGAGTTCTTGGAACCGATTTGTGCGCAAATGAAACTCCCCGGCCTGAAAGGCCGTGGGTTTCTCGCCAAGGAAGAAATATCCTTAGTGCGTCTTTCATCCTCGGCCTGAAAGGCCGAGGTTTTCTCGACGCCAGCGATAAAGAGAATGATGGAGATATATGTGACCGTTATTCCTAAAATATCTCAATATCTACAACAATCGCTGTAAAGTTGTCATTCACCCAATCGTCATTTGCTTTTTTTACAAGTGCTTCGGTTGCATCCTTAGGGTTCTTTCCTGTGATCAGTTTCGCCAAGTCTTCATCTGGGACTGCCTGCCAAACACCATCGCATTCTAATACTACGCGGTATTTACCAGGAGCCAATATTTGTTTTGATACTGTTGGGTCAGCAGATACTGCTTCACCAAAAAACTTATCCCCCAAAGCTCTAACAACGTTTATTCCGACATTTCCAACCATAATTCTTCCTCTTGCAATTTGAGCACCTGTAGCTTTAACGCGTTCCACTTCTTCTTCATCACTAAGGGTATGATCTTTTGAAATCCTTTGAGCTGTTTCTTCGCCTTCACCGAGTTTAATCAATAGAACTCTGGTGTCACCGACATTTGCGACCGTTAGCGAGTTTCCTTCTAACAAAACTGAGGCTGCGGTGCATCCATATGGAAAACCAGAATCTTCTATTCCTTTATCAATTTGGTGAAACGTGTCTCGCAGTGCTTCCTCAGGCTGTTTGTCTAAGTTAAGATTTTCAATTACTATTTCCTCAACAGTTTCTCTCGCCAGGTTTGAGCCATCTGACCCACCGTGACCATCAAACACTGCAAAAAAGGATTTTTCCACACCATCGTTTTTTGAGGTATTGAGTTTTGTAACTGTAAGATGAGTGTCCTCCATTGAGCTTCTGTGTCCAATTGACTCAGTAACACCTACAGAGACCGTGCTTTTAATGATCCCTATAATTTCTTTTTCATTCATAGTATTTATCTTAATATATTCATACTTTTTGGACGAGCAAGGTGTAATGACATGTATATACCGATATATCAATCTATATCACCTTTTTGGGTGAGTGACGGGAGTCGAACCCGCGATCTCCTCCTCCACAGGGAGGCGCTTTGAACCAACTAAGCTACACCCACCATACCCTTATATTTTAACCTATTCATGGCTGACTTTGCTAAAATAGGCGTATCGGGGTGTAGCTCAGATGGCTAGAGCGCTGCGTTTGGGACGCAGAGGCCGGAGGTTCGAGTCCTCTCACCCCGACCATGGAAGTTCTGAAGTCTGCATTTGATATCGAGAAGTTTCAGCCTGGTATTTATCTCTATCTCGGAAGGTATCAATGCGATAGGGATATAAAAATCCTTGGTTGGTTTGGACCGTTTTCTTCCGGTGGTGAAGCTCGACAGAACATTCCTGATTGGTGGCGGCAAGATGGTTTAGAAAACCCGAGAGTGCTATTTCGAATTTTTTGCCCTCGAAATTTGGTAAAATACGAGTGAATTAGCGGGTGTCGTATAACGGTATTACCTCAGCTTTCCAAGCTGATGACAGGGGTCCGACTCCCCTCACCCGCTCCGTGAGTGAAAAAAAGAACTAGTTTGGACCTGATGACCCCCCACCACCAATGGATAGCGGAAATTTGGCAGATTGGTATGGGAGTGGAATGGATTAGTGTCCTAGGGAGGACTCGAACCTCCGACCCCCTGCTTAGAAGGCAGGTGCTCTATCCGGCTGAGCTACTAGGACATGGTGCCGAGGGCGGGACTCGAACCCGCACTCCTTTGAAGGGAACGGGATTTTAAGTCCCGCGTGGCTACCATTTCACCACCTCGGCGATACATGGGTATTATCTCACGGCTACCAAACGATTGAAAACTTGATTATTGGGAAATGGCCGATTGTCCGCGGTTGGTACGTCTGCGATCGATCTCGGTCAGATACTTCTTGCGTAAGCGGAGGGAGACCGGGGTGATCTCCAGGAGCTCATCGCCCTCGAGGAAGTCCAAAGACTGCTCCAAACTCATGACGGTAGCCGGAGTAAGTTGGATGACACCATCTGAGGCTTGGGAGCGCATGTTGGTGAGCTTCTTGCCTTTGGTGACGTTGATCTCAATATCCTCTTCCTTGGCGTTGACGCCGATGATCATGCCCTCGTAGACCTCCGTTCCCGGCCCGACGAAGGTGATACCACGACCCTGGGCGTTTTGGAGGCCATAAGCCAGAGCCTCACCGGTTTCTGAGGAGATAAGTACTCCACGGCGGAGCTTGGGCAGAGGGTTGCCTACAGGCTGGTAGCCGGTCACCTGGGAACTGAACACGGCGGTGCCCTTGGTAGCCGTCAGAAGCAGGCTCCTTAGGCCGATGATGTTCCTGGTTGGGATGGTATAGGTGAACTCGGTCTCGACGCCGTAAATGGGCTCCATTTTGACCATCACCCCAAGACGCTTGCCGATCTCCTGGGTGATAGTGCCCAGATACTCACTGGGGACGATGATACTGACCTCTTCGACCGGCTCCTGACTGATGCCATCGATGGTCCTGACGATGACCTCGGGTTTACCGACTTCCATTTCATAGCCCTGACGACGAAGGGTTTCGAGAAGAATAGCCAGGTGGAGTTCGCCTTTGCCGGAGATCTGGAACTTACCGCTTTCGAGCTTTTCGAGTTTGAGGGAAAGATTGGTTTCAAGCTCTTTGTAGAGGCGGTCTTCCAGCTGACGGCTGGTGGTGAACTGGCCTTCGCGGGCAGAGAAAGGCGAGGTGTTGGCGGCGATGGTCATATGAAGAGTTGGCTCGGTGAGCTTGGGGGCGGCTAGGGGCTCGGTATCCGCGGCATTGGCAATAGTGTCACCGATCTTAGCATCGGATACTCCGGTCAGGGCAACAATATCCCCGGCAAAAGCCTCGTTTGTTTCGTAGCGAGAAAGACCGCGGGAAAGCTGGACGGTCTCAATGGTGTAACTTCGATTGTTTCCGCTTAGGACAACTTTGTCGCCGGGTTTGATGCTGCCGCGGAAAATTTTACCGATGATGTAACGGCCTTTGTGGGAGTCGTAATCGAGGCTAGAAACGAGCATTTTGAAGCTGCCCTCGAGTGAGTTTTCCGGTGAGGGAATGTATTCCAGGATGGCGTCCATCAGCGGGGTGATGTCTCCCGGCTGGTTGAAGTCGGTTGGTAGTTCTTTGAAGGCTTTGCCGTCGCGGCCGACTGCGTAGAGAATCGGAAAATCGAGCTGTTCGTCTCGGGTGGCCAATTCGAGAAAGAGATTGTCGGTTTTGTCGATCACTTCAGGAACGCGGGCGTAGGGTTTATCGATCTTATTTATGACCACGATGATCTTCAGGTTGAGTTCAAAGGCTTTTTTTAGCACAAAACGGGTCTGGGGCATCGGTCCTTCCTGGGCGTCGATGATCAGGAGGGCGCCGTCGGCCATACCGAGAGTCCGTTCGACCTCGCCGGAAAAATCGGCGTGTCCCGGGGTATCGATGACGTTGATCTTGACGTCGTGGTAGGAAATGGCGGTGTTTTTGGCCAGGATGGTAATCCCCTTCTCCCGTTCAAGGTCGTTGCTGTCGAGGATGGTGGTCTGGCTCATTTCCGCCTGATTGTCACGAAAAATATGACTCTGCTTCAAGAGGGCGTCAATTAGGGTCGTTTTGCCGTGGTCAACGTGGGCAATGACGGCGATGTTTCTGATCTTTCTGTCTGTCATATTATTATGGGTCTACGTTCTCTGGCACAAAAAAACCTGTTGCCAGGTTAATTCAGCCCGAGCAGGCGTTAACGAGTGGCCCTATTTTACCAGTTTTGAGTCAAAATTGCCACTGTTTGTGCCTGGAGTAATCAGAGAAATGGAGAGGCCGGCCAGACCGGCGCCCAGGAGTAGTCCGCCGATGACGTCGGTGGTCCAGTGTTCTCCTAGAGAGACGCGGGAAAGCAACATCAAAAACAGGAAGAGATAGCAGAGAAGAGAGAGGCTCTTTTTGCTCCTTTGTGATAACTTTTTGGATTGGAAGATCAGATAGCCGACCAGGACGGTCAGAAAGGCAGTACGGAAGCTGTGGCCCGAGGGATATGAGTGGCCGGTTTGGACATAGGCGGAAGGGAAGAGAACCTCCAGGTTGTAACGAAAGAATATGTTCGGGGGGCCGGGATGATAGAGAAAGGTTTTTCCAAGTAACTCGATACCGGTACCCAAGGCAAACATTAGTAGAGTGATCAGGCTGCGGTGGAGTTTCATGAAAAATAGGGCAATCAAGAGAAAAAAAGTGGTGATCTCGGCGGCTCCCAGTAGACTAAGGAAGGAAAGAGGGGTGTCGAGTGTTTTGGTTAGGCGACTTTGAATTACGACGGTTATATCTTGGTCAATTTGGGCGAGGACTCCGGAGAGCACCAGGAGAGAGAAAATAAAAAAAGCTGCCAGCATGACGATGGCAAACTTAGTTGATTTCATCACTCTAATATATCCTAACCCAGTTTGCCGGTCCAGATAACATCCTCCCGGCGGAGACTGCCGCCGGCGATACAAATGCGGTCGATAGTAATTTCACTTTTGAATTCAGTCTTTACCGTTTCAAGGGCTTCGTCGGTTGCGGTTGGAACCGTGCGGCGGAGGATCTTGAGAAAATCGGTGGTGATGGCGCGGAAACCGGGCAGGACGGATGACGTTTGGTAGACCAGTTTCCGGGTGAGGCCGGTATCGAATTTGGCGATGATACTGGTGTCCAGTTTCTCGAAACCGGTGACAGTGAGGGAGAAATGTTTTAGGACTGAAACCAGGGGGGTTAGTTTTTGGATGAGGAAGTCGTTGCTGACCAGATCGTCGAGAGTGGTGTTGACGAGAATGGTGAGGTGCGGAAGGGTGGTGGACTCGGCCTCTTCCAGTTTTTTCTCCTCGAGGAGTTTCTGGCGCAGAGAGAAAACTTTGTTGACAAATTTCTCCTCCGGTAAACCAAAAATAGCGATTGGTCGGCTCATGTATCTATTATATCCCCTACCCAGCTGGCGAACGTAAAACCCCACCTCGGGCAGCATCATCTGATGCCACCTCCGGTGGGGATTTTTGCACCTGCGCGTGTCGGAGAGGCCAGATGGCCACGCGCCGGTGACTTACGGTGATTGCGTCGGCGAGTTTGCCGGCACGTTTTCGGCGGGCAGGGCGATCACGGGAGCGGCATCGCCGCCGCCGGTGATCACGACCACGCTGGGGTCGATGCCGCCCTGACTGAGCCAGACGAGCTGGAGGTATTCCAGGCAGGCAGTTTCGCTGACCATGCCGGCGGTATTGCAGGCCGCTCGCTGACCTGCGGCCAAGGTAGTGACCACCTTGACCTGGGTTTCAGCGCGGATCAATGCAGTCTCCTGCTCGACCTGTGCGGCTGCCTTTTCGGCGTTGGCCACGTCCACCTTGGTTTGGGAGAGCTGGGCTTGGTCGTAGGCGTCGTTGATCGCCTGTGACGCAAACTGCCAGTTCTTGAGCCCCACCATGGTGACGCTGATGCCGTGGGACTTGAACCACTCGAAGGTGGCCTGGAAAATCCCGGTTTCGACATCTGAGCGTTTGTTGGTCAAGTCGCGAGGGTCGAACTTCGAAAAGGCTGAAGCGACGTCCGTCTGGACGGCGTTTTGCCAGCCGGCCATGACCACGTCCTGGTCGCCGTTGAAACTGCGAAACTGGGCTGTCCAGTCGATCGCGCTGGCATCGGTGGTGAAGCAGACCACCACGGTTAGCGACGCCCCGTTTTTCGACGACGGGGTGAACGTCGGGCACCACTGGTAGTCCTTCTGCGCCGGGTACTCGTAGCGTGTCCAGGTCCAGAGCGGAACTTCGGTGACGCCGGCGCCGCGCAGGGGAATGATCGGTTCGCCCGTCTGGCGGTCGATCACCAGGACGTACTGGTTAGGTCGGACGACGATGTGCGTCTGGCCCCATAAAACGCCTGAAGCGGAGAGGACGAGGACGAGGCTCGGGATGACAGCGACGGCCTTTTCGCCCCGGTTGAACGTGTCGCTGAAGATCGCCCAGAGGGTGGCAACCAGGGCGACGATGCCCAGGAGGACCAGCAGGAGCTGGATCCATCCCGATGTGAGTAGCACTGACATGTTTTAACCTCTTTCTGAAGGGTGAATGCGAATTGGGCTGCCGACGTTTCCTTCCGTCTCCGGCGAAAGGAAGTAAGTGAACTTGATGTCAGCAGAGGTCAATAGCCATGAGGCGACTGAGTTCTGCCGACGCATTTCTTAAAGTGCAACGGGGATACTTTACCATAGAACGGGAAATTATTCAACTATAGGATATTCTTGCGAGCCTCGAGTTGCCGAGCCTGGATTCGAACCAGGAATATTCTCCTCCAAAGGGAGACGTCCTACCATTAGACGACTCGGCAATGCGGGCCCCAAATGGGGTCCCTTCGGGATATATTTTACAACCTACGCTTCAAATACGCCCGACCATATCCTGACTTTAACTGTTTTTCCCTCAAAATTGCTTTTTCTCTTGTTGAGCAGGCTTCGTAATATATTAACTTAAGTGGTCTTCGGTTTTTGGTAGCTTCAACTTGTCCACAATTATGCTGGGCGATTCTATGTCTGAGATTATCTGTCCAACCGATGTAAATTTCGTTATCAAACTGGCTCTTCAAAACGTAAGTGTAGTACACGTCATTATATTTTACCTGCCCGCAATGCTACGCATAGCGTTGCAGGCGGGCCTCATCTAAATATAGTAAAGTTAAACTATATGGCTGCCCCTATGTTTTTTGACATCTACAATCTGGTGCGTTCGGCCAACCTGACCCCAGAGAAGGATCTGGACGATGCCCAAAAAACAGCGGTTCATCTCGCCGTTCCTTTGCACGACGTCTTGATTGGCAGGAGGCTGATCGCGAAGGATGTTTTGGGTAATTTGATGGCCAAGTCAATGGGGATCGAGTACATTGACCTGAAAAGGATCATGGTGCCAAAGGAGATCCTCACTTTGGTAAAAGAGGAGCTGGCCAGAGAACGACGGGTGATCCCCTTTGCCCACGAAGGCGGCGCGCTTCGTCTGGCGATGCAGGACCCGAAAGATCTGGAGACGATCAACTTTATCCGCAAGGTTACCGGTTTGACGGTGATCCCCTTTCTGGCATTTGAAAGAGACATAAAATTCGGATTACATCAATACAAATCCAGTTTGGCGGATACCTTTACCAAGTTACTGGAACAAGCCAAGAAAAGGCACGGACACGTGACGCTTCAGGAATTGGCTGAGGATGTTTCTGTCGTCGAGGCGGTTAACCAAATGCTCGAGTATTCGGTAATCCAGGAGGCGTCTGATATCCACATCGAAGCCTTACCAGATCTGGTTTTGGTCCGTTACCGTATTGACGGCGTCCTGCATGACATGATTTCTTTACCCAAGGATCTCCACGCGGCGATCGTGGCCCGCATCAAAATCCTGTCGACCCTGAAACTTGATGAGAGCCGGCTACCCCAGGACGGCCGGTTCAAGTTCGAGTCGGAAGAGAGGGACGTTGTTTCCTTGCGTGTTTCGGTACTACCGACCGTTGAGGGTGAAAAAGTAGTCCTCCGTTTGTTGGAGAGCGGCGAACCGGAATTTTCTTTGGAAAATCTGGGCTATGACTCGGCCAGTGTCGTAACGATCAAGCGCATTTTGACACGACCGCATGGATTGATCCTGCTGACGGGGCCAACGGGCTCAGGCAAGACGACCAGTCTTTATACCATGCTTAATCTGTTAAATACCGGTGAGGTGAATATCTCAACAGTCGAAGATCCGGTCGAGAATCACATCAGAAGAATCAATCAGACTCAGGTTAACCCGCAAATTAACTTCTCTTTCGCTGAGGGTTTGCGTTCTTTGTTGCGGCAAGACCCTGATATTGTTATGGTTGGAGAAATTCGTGACGCCGATACCGCCGGCATTTCGACAAATGCGGCGATGACGGGTCACCTGGTGCTTTCGACTTTGCACACCAATGATGCTTCGGGAGCCATCCCCAGGTTAATTGATCTGGGCGCGGAACCTTTCTTGGTGGCGTCTACGCTTGAATTGGTGATCGCCCAAAGGTTGGTCCGGAAGCTGTGTACCCACTGCTCTGTTTCAAAAGCGACCGATCCGAACGTCGTTAATTACCTGGTGGCCAGCGTCAGCGAACCAGCCGAGAAAGAACTGTTGGCCAAGATCATTCCGGCCGAGACGAGGGTGGCGCCGGGATGTAATTTTTGTAACTACAGCGGTTTCTCGGGAAGGACCGGTCTTTATGAGCTTTTTACGATTAATGATGAAATCCGCCAGTTAATTTTGGACAGGTCGACGGCCAAAAAAATAAAGGACGCGGCGATCAGGAATGGGATGCATACGATGCTGTTTGACGGTGCGGCGAAAGTCGTCGCCGGAGTGACCACGGTCGAGGAAGTGCTCAGAGTTACTTTTGACTAATATAAAATATGCCAGAATTTGAATACAAAGCCGTCAGCCGTGATGAATATAAAAGCGGGCGATTGCAGGCGGGCTCGGAGCTTGAGGCCCAAACAATGCTCTCTGAACAGGGATTGACGGTGGTTAGCCTGCGAGTTCGAAACCCCCTGGAAATTGGGATCCTGACAAATTTTTTCATTCGGCTGGACCGGGAGTTGAACGAAAGAATGTCAGTTGCGGAGAAGATCCTTTTCACCAATCAGCTTTCTTCGATGATCAAAGCCGGTTTGCCGATTTTGGACGCCCTGTCTACCTTTGTTGATCAGAAAAGCGCCACCGGTTCCGGCAGAGTGATCAGTAAAATTATTTTGGAAGTACAGTCGGGGGTGAAACTTTCTGAGGCCTTTGCCCGTTTTCCAAAAATTTTTCCCCCAGCGTATCTGGCGGTCGTCCGTGCGGGTGAAGGTAGTGGTACCTTGGCTGAGAGCTTGGGTTATTTGGCCATGCAGTTGCGGCGGGAAAACGAACTTGCCAGCAAGGTCCGATCAGCTTTGATCTATCCGATTGTTGTCGTCACCGCGATGGCTGCAGTGATGATTTTTATTAGTGTGTCTATTGTTCCGAAAATTTTACTTTTTGCCCAGAGTTCGGGACAAAAACTACCTGGATATACCTTGGCGCTGGCAAGTACGGTTGCCTTTTTTGCCGAGTATTGGTATTTGATGCTGGTACTGGTCGGGCTTTCGGTTGTTGCGCTGATCGGTTTTTCGCGAAGTTCTTACGGGGATCGGCTTCTCGGCCGGTTGAGTTTGAGACTTCCCGTGGTGGGGCCGTTGGTGATTCGTTACAACCTGGCCCGTTTTTCGCGGGTTTTGGGTGGATTTTATATTTATGGCGTGGAAGTTGTTTCATCATTCGATATTTTGGCGGCGAGTTTGGGTAACCCGCTTTATCGCGATGCCTGCATTCGCATCAACGACCATTTGACTGCCGGAAAAAGTTTGGCCGATGCAGTTTTTTTCGAAAAAGAACTTTTTCCCTCGATCATGACTAGATTGATCAGGGGTGCCGAAAAAACCGGAAACCTTGGTAATACACTTGACAGGCTGGCGGCCTATTACGAGGAAGAACTTGAAGTGGCCCTACGCAATCTTTTGTCGTTGATCGAGCCGGCGATGATTTTTGTTTTGGGCTTCGGAGTTTTGGGATTGGCTTTGATAGTGATTGTTCCTATTTACAAAATTACCTCGACTCTGAAGTGAACAAAGGCTTCACCTTCCTCGAGGTGGTATTGGTCGTGGCGATCACGGTTGCAGTTACGGCCGCAGGTGTTGCCGGCCTATCTCAACTTCAGGCGGTTTTTAAGCTTCGGAGCGCCGGTGACGAGATCAGGAGCCAACTTCAGTATGGAAGGGAACTGGCAATCGCTAATAAAGATCAGCTGAGTTATGAAATAAGTCTGGTTTCCGGCATAGTGATCTTGAGATCAAACTTGGGAGAGATCGCTCGTTTTCAATCACCCGCCGGTATCACTTATAGTCCCAGCTCATTTAACTGGGGTTTTACTCCCCTGACCGGTCAACTCACCGGTTGCGTCCTGTCTTGTCAATTAACACTTACCTCAACGGGTAATACCGAATTGGTAATTTTCCAACAAAATGGCATTGTCAACTAAGTCAAATCAGGACACGCCGCAAGCTTTGCCCGCCAGCAATGCTGAGCACAGCTCTGCGGGCTGGCAAGCAGGCGGGCAGGGTTTTTCTTTGGTGGAAATATTGGTATCGATCTCGCTGATGATGGTAATTGTGGTGGGAAGCCTGTCCGCAAATAGTTTGGCCAGCAACAGTGTTGGTTTGAATAAACTCAGAAGCCGGGCGAACTTGTTGGCAAAGGAAGGAATGGAGGCTCTTTTGAGTGTCCGCGCGGGGGACTTTAATTCTTTGGGGTTAGGCGACTTTCATCCGGTGATGAATTCCGGATTGTGGACGTTGGTTTCCGGATCTGAAACCGTCGGTCAGTTTACCAGAACGATCACTTTGTCACCGGTGATGAGAGATATGGTCTGTGATACTCCGGTATGCGGTGTGGTGGAGGCGGGAGGGTTGATCGACCGACTCTCTTTTTATGCTTTGGTAAAAGTAACTTGGAAGGAAAATAATCAAGACAAAGATTATCAGCTAAACACCCTCGTTACTTACTGGAGATGAAAATGCGAATCAACTATCAGTCCGCGTCGAAAAATACTCATTCAGTCGGGCAGGCCGGAACTTCAATGCTCGAAGTGATCATCACCCTGAGTATCATGTCCGTAATTAGTGTGGCCTCGGTTTGGCTGGTCTTTACCACTCTTTCGCTTCGGGATCAGGTCTTGGCGACGACGACAACGACGGAATCTTTGCGGGTCTTCTCCCGGACTCTGACGAGAGCGATTCAAAACACCTCGGTGGTTGGCGGCAGCTCGAGTTCCCTATTGCTTACATCGGCGGCCGAGTGCTGGAGCTTCGTCTATGACTCGATAAGTAAGAATGTACGTTATAGCCAGACGTTGGCCAGTGGCTGCACCCCCAATCCTGATCCGACCATATTATTTTTTCCCAGTTATTCTGAAATTTCTGCGTTCAACTTTTCTGTTGCCTCTCTGGCAACCGGAGGAAGACAGGTCACCGTTTCGGGTGTAATTAACACAATTTTCCCCTTTGAAAACTATCAAACTAGTTTTTCGGATACGTTTACTAATGTAATCGACTGATGAAAAGAAATAACTTTGGGCAGGCCAGTCTGGTGATGATTCTCCTAATCGGTATGGTGGCGATCACCAGTGCTATTGCCAGCAGCAGCTTGTCTGTTGCGAACATTCAAATCGAAGAAACGATTCATGCTTCGGACCAGGCATGGTATGCCGCCTGGGCGGGGGTTGATGAGGTGATGCTGCGCTTACGGGCCAGACAGGATTTCGGCCCTTCATATTCTCTCGAACTGGCGATTGGGGGAAACGCGACTGTTTCGGCAGAGGTTGGCGGTGATAGCAATCAAAAAACAATCAGGGCCACAGGGTATGCCGCCGGAATCATAAAAAATTTGGAGGTCGTTGTGGCCCCTTCTTCAAGCAAGGCCAGTTTCACCTTTGCGCTTCAGGCCGGAGTCGGGGGTATTAGTCTGGAAGGTCAAACCGTGGTTCGAGGCTCAAATAATACCAGCGGCAACATCTACTCCAATGGAGCCATCAGGGGAAAGTCGATCTCTTCCGGCAATAGTGGCTCCAGAATTCTTGGAAGTGTCTGGGCTGTGGACTATATTGGAGGTCTGGATAGCCCGTCGTCGGGCGGGGTTTATGTTCAAAAAGATGCATGGGCAAGTTCTCTGACCGCCTGCTGGGTCGGTGAGGATGTCATGGCGCCCCAACCGCCAAGCAACTGTCCCTATTCCGGAACCTTTTCTCTTGCCGCCGGTCCTCCGGCTACACCGCTGGGCAGCGTAGATGCTAATTATTGGAAAAACCAAGCGCAGGGGGCGAGCATATGGAATGGCGACTGTGTCGTTGACGGCTCCTCGCTAGATTGTACTTCCGGATCGAACTACTTGGGTGGTATCAAGATCGTTGGGAACTTGACCGTTCCGAGTGGTACGAACTTAACCTTTACCGGTCCTGTTTGGATCACAAAAGACTTCACAATTGACTCAAATAATGATTTTTATACCGCCGAGACCGTTGGTGGCAACTCGATTGTGGTTGTGGTCAGTAGCCCGGACAATCCGGCGGGCCAGGGCCGCATTGTCACGAGCAGTAATGTTGAGTTTTTTCGTAATTCGTTCGGGGCTGGGTTGGTTTTTATCTCGGAAAATACTTTTGATCAGTGTAGTAATCCATCGATCAAGACATCTTCGAATACGGCGACGGTGGTTTTCGTAGCTCTTAACGGTTGTGTCTATGTAAATAGCAACTCGATTTTATCGGGTATTTTGGCGAAGGAGATCTTTGTGGAAAATAACGCCACGATCGAGTTTGATCCGAGCATGGCCCGCGCTATTGTCGAACCGGGAAGTGGTGGTTGGGCGGTGGTGAGTATTAAGGAAATATGAGTTAGAATAGGGTTATGCCTGCCAAGCCTGCCATTGGTTTGTATTTTACGGATCGTTTTGCTGAAGTTTCTCAAATTTCTTCTGATGGGTCCAGACTGGCTTGTTTCGGACAGCTGCCCCTGCCTTCCGGCTTTATCGTCAATGGAGAGATAAAGGACTCTGCCGGTCTGATAAAGGTGTTGAATCAACTACTGATCTCGACTCAACCCCACCCGATCAGTTATGGAGAAAAAGTTGTCGTTGGGGTTTCGGATAACCGCGTTTTTTTGCGAGAGTTCACCCTGTCAAAGTTCGCCGGCAAGGAAATCGAGGAGGCCATTAATTATCAGGTCCGATCACTATTGCCATTACTGCCTTCCGGAGTGGAAACCGATTGGCAGATCATCGGCCATGACGTTGAGGGTCAAATCGAGGTACTGCTGGCCGCAATCCCCAAAACGGTGATCCAGTCTTATCTGTCTGTCGTTTCGGCAACCGGTTTGGTTGTGGTTGCGATCGAGCCGGCGGTTTTTGCCAATATTCGGATCGTTGTCCCGTCTCAATTCAAAGGAAAGGATCAGCTTTTGATCTATCTGGGAGATAATTTTGCCGAATTTACCTATATTACTAACGGCAACCCCCGCTTTTCAGACTACTTGTCCGATTCAGAAATTACCAAAAAAGGCGGCATCAGTAATGCGATCCGCGACTATGTCGTTTTTTCGAATTCGAAGCATCCAAACCGGCCGGTGAGGGAGATCGTTATCTCCGGGTCCAATCCTCAAATACAAGCTTTGGTCGATAATTTTAAGGCACAAAATGTGGCGGCCTATTTGGCGGATAGCCGTTTGTCCTCTGCCGAGGTAAAGAATCACAGCTTATTACACACTGCTTATGGTTTGTCCCTGAAGACATTCGACACGGCGGCATCTTTCAACCTTTTACCGCTCGAATTTAGGCTGGCGGTGATTCGGGAAAGGCTGATCGGTAATTGGAAGGCGGGATTGAATCTTTTGATTTTCTTGACGATTATCGGTATTGCCGGCTTATTCTATATTTACACATCGACACGGGTGCGCCAACAGCAGGTGGAGGTAGTCGGAGAATCGTACCGGGAGCGGTTGATCCAACCGCAAAATCAAGTCCAAATTTTTTCCGCCAATGAATTGAATCTATTGTCTGATCAGTTGATCTGGTTACGTGAGAGTACCGGTGGTGAAAATGTGATCCTGCGTCAGCTTTCCAGCATTACTCCAACCGATCTATTCTTGACGAGTTTGGTTTTTTCAAGGGGACCTGGTTCAGTAAGATTGGCCGATTCCAAAAGTACCTGGGCGATGACCGGTGTTGCCGGTTCGCGCCAACTGGTTTTGGATTTTTATAACCGACTATTGACGCAATCGAATTTTTCCAATGGCAAACTATATTTTGGCAGTCTTGAAAGGGAGTCTTCAGTTACTTTTCGTATTGCGAATCAAATAACTCCATGAAACAAACCGACCAGCCCGTCGTCCACATTATTATTCTCGGCTTTTTTCTGGCCGGTGCGTTGCTGTTGTTTTATCTAACACAGCGACAACTGATGTTGTTTTCCAAAACACAGGCCAGAGTAGATAATTTGAGGAATAATCAGATAAAGTTGGATAATTTGGATTCAAATCTTCCCACCTATTCTGTTTTGGGAAATTCTTGGTTACGGACTTTGCCGGCAAATGAGAAAGACGTAGCCGCTTTCGCGACCGCCGTCGAAGGACTTGCCAAGGCACAAAACTTGACGATCGCTCTAGGTTTTGATGACTTTCCCGGTCCGGTTGACGTTCTCGGGCATTACATTGCCGGTCTCGGGTCAGAGATAACTCTGGAGGGAAATTATGCCGGTGTGACAAGTTTCTTGGCTGGTCTATCTAATTTACCCTATTTTTTCAAAATCGATAAAATGACAGTAATGAAACCTGAAACGAAAGTCGGCGTAAGGGCAGTTTTTATTGGAGCTTTAATGATGAATCAAAAACTATAAATGAATATCAAAGAACAGGAAAGTCAACTTTCCTTGAAACTCAATTTGCGGATCATGGTCAGCATGGTTGCATTCCTGGTTCTCGCTGGTTTTATGGCTTATAGACTTATTGAAACAAGCAGAGTTCCTGACATCTCGGAGGTCACTGCCAATACCTCTGTGCCAGTATTGAAATTGGAAAATTTTCGGACTTTGCAACAGTCAATCAAGGTCGCCAGCCCGGTATCCGTTATTCCGGTAGTCAGATCTGAGCCGTTTGATTGAAACTATGTCAAAAATGCTATAACTAAATTAGTTATCGGAAAGGAGGTGAGAATGAATGAGGAAAATAACAACTAAAGGATTTACGCTTATCGAACTATTGGTCGTAATCGCAATTTTGGGAATCTTGGCTACGCTGATCGTTCTCGCTATTAATCCGACTGAGATACAGAAGAAAGGTCGGGATGCAACCCGCCTATCTGATCTAGCTACGATCCGTAAGGCGATCGATCTTGCAATTGCTGACGGTAAGAATTTGTCGGGGACTGTCGCTGTTCCTTTCGCGGGAGACTCGACCGGAACCCGCGACACCAGCAATATAGCTAACTATATTGGTGTGGATGTCAGCAAGTTCCTGTCAGTATTGCCCGTTGATCCCCGTCAGTCGGCAACCGATGCCACTTTGCTGTCCGACGGAACGACCAGTATTGCGGCTGGAGGCATGGTTTACTCCTTCGTGAGCAACGGTAGCACTTATGAGCTCAATGGCTATTTGGAATCGACCGATAACGCCCCAGTTGTGAGCAACGATGGTGGAACTTCCGCGACCGTGTATGAAATTGGAACCGATCCGGGTCTAAACTTGATCAGTCCATAAGATTTTTTGGTCAAAGAAACAGAAAATCCCGCCCAAATAGCGGGATTTTTTGTTTTTTAGCCGATGGTGGGGAGTGTGGCGAGGCTCTGGTTGAGGAGGGAACCAAAGTGGGGGGTGAATGGAGGTTGGATTGCTCTTGTTTCCAGAAAACCGCTAGCAATCTCGGAAACACCGGCGCGGTAGTGTGAGTCGAGGTCAACGCTGGCCGCTACTTGTTCAATGGGGACAAGGTTCAAGTCGGAGAGTTTGAAGCTGTCCAGTTGCGGAATCAGGGTATCGGGGACGATTACCTTGTAGACTTTGACGCGGACGTCGGCGATATTGATTGTGAGAAGAACCTTCGGGTTATCCGGAATTATTTTCGGTGACAGGTAACGATTGACCGTCAGGCTGGCAGCGACTTCTTGCTGAAGGGTACGTAAAACGGACTCCTTGCCGCTCTCGGTTCTTTTGGCGTAGGTCATAGGCAGTGAGAGCGAACCATAAGGTTTCCCCAGTTCGGGACGAGGGGTGCTGATGTCGCGGCCGATGAGAATGGAGTTGGGATCACTTTCGGGAGAAACCAGCAGAGCGGTTCCGTGGCGCCTGGTTAGCCCCCTCTTGATGTAACTTAGAATGCGGTGCAGGGTAGCGGCGGAGATCTGCAGGCTGGGGGGCATGGTTCTGTAGAGAGATTCCAGAGGAAGCCTCTCCATTGCCAAGGTAGTCAAGAAAAAAATAGCTTCGGTAAAGTGGCTTTGAGGGCCGGTGGATTTGATGATTCCCCAGTCATTGAGGACCCGATGAAAGTGAGGATAAGAAACTCCGGTGTTGTGATACTTACTCGCGAAAACTTGGTCGACGGAACCATATTTCAGATATAGGGCAATCAGGGGCTTGTAGAAATCGATTTCCCTTTCTGTGAGCCTTAATCTTTCTGACATCGGGTTATTATAATCTCTGGAGTCTATCAGAAGCTATCTTTGGAGCTGGTAACGGTACTTCGCGAACCTAAGACTACTAGTTACTCCTAGGCCTCAAGAGCTTTTCTCCACTGCAATAAGATACGCACTTGTAGATATTGCTCTTCTCGATATGATCGCAAACATGAGATCTTCGATGGAAATAGTTTCTTCTTTGGCATGTTCCGGATCGATGTATGTTATATTCCCGTCTTCATATCCAGATAAAATAATATCGTGCCCTTCAAAAACATTTCCTTGAGCGTTATGCAATGCAGAATAACTTACAGAGGCAATCAATGGAACTCCTTTTTCTAAGTACGAAACAATTGTATTGGTCGAAGGTTTTTTAATTTTATAATCTACCCCGTCTTTGATTGCTTTGATGGTACTTTCCACAAGTAAAGTATTTTCTTTATCAAACCATGGTTGCGTTAGTTCTTGATTTAGCTTGTCAATTAGCTCTTTTTTACTCAATTTATTATCAGATGGATCTGTTATGTAAAGATGATAGGCAAAACAAGTGACTTTAAAACCTTTATTTTGGGCAAATCTGGCAATCTCGGTATTATATGAGCTACCGTCATAGGCTTTAAACAGTCCTTTGTAAATATCTTGTATAACATGGTCCACATCATAATAATTCAATATCATCCTAAGACAAACCATTGTGCACTCTTTAGGTTCTACTTGACGGATAGGAATTATGTTAAGCTTCATATTT